>Ga0081455_10000577_pt1 | contig 47777 bp, 45 predicted proteins | sample TabmetS3T2R1_FD_70207 | JGI IMG/M metagenome (GOLD analysis project Ga0081455, IMG submission 70207) | Tabebuia heterophylla rhizosphere microbial communities from the University of Puerto Rico - S3T2R1 | ecosystem: Host-associated > Plants > Roots > Rhizosphere ...
TGCGAGGTGAGCTTGACCGGGTTGCCATCGACGCTGACGCGGCCCGTTCGCGTGTCGAGCCGTACGCTGCCGCAGGTGAGCTCGCTCTTGGCGTGACCGGTCGAGCGGCGCAACAAAGCGCGAATCCGAGCCAGCACTTCTTCGACATGAAATGGTTTGGCGACGTAATCATCGGCACCGGCATCGAAGCCCTGCACCTTGTCGCTCCAGCGGTCGCGCGCCGTGAGGATCAGCACCGGCATGACCTTGCCCGCACGCCGCCACGCCTCCAGCACCGACAATCCGTCCATTTTCGGCAGGCCGATATCCAGGATAACGGCGTCATAGGGCTCACCCTCACCGAGGTAATGCCCCTCCTCGCCGTCGAATGCACGATCGACGACATAGCCGGCGTCGGACAGCGCCGCTGTCAGTTGCCGGTTGAGATCCGGGTCGTCTTCGACCACGAGCAGACGCACGTTTGCCTCCCAACAATGTTCGGCCGCAAGGATGGCTGACGCGGTTGAACGGCGGATGAACGACCGCCGCCGCCAAGGTTACTTTTCATCCACGTCAAGGCTTTTAACGGATCGACCCGGCCGATGGTAGCCGATTGGCCGCGTTCAACGAGGTCCACGTGCCGATGCCCACCGGACCGCGAACCCATGGCCGGACGATACAATGCCTTGCCGGTTGACAAGGAGCGCCGCGCAAGGCTCTTCGCGAAGCATGAAGGCCATTGCCATCGCAATCGTGCTCAGCGGCCCGTTGTTCGGGGCGACACCGTCGGCCGCGATCGTCGGCGGCGGCGATGCGCCGTCCGAGGCGATCGCGCGCGCGGTCGTGACGGTTGTCGGTTCGCGTGGAAACTTCTGCACGGGTGCCCTGCTCGCCCCCGACCTCGTTCTCACCGCCGCGCATTGCGTGGTACCCGGCGCGATCTACAAGATCGTCGACTACAGTGAAAAACCTCCGAAGCTGCTCGACACCCGCAGTGTCGCCAGCCATCCAAGCTTCAGCCTGCAGACGCTGACCGCCCATCGCGCGACGGCCGATGTCGCCCTGCTGCAACTGACGACACCCGCGCCGGCCGGCAAGGCGCCGGCTCCCATCGCCGCGCCGCTAACGCCGTTTCGAGACGATTCCGGCTTCACCGTGGCCGGCATGGGCGTTTCGGTTCGAGGCGATGGCCGGACAGGTGGCGTGATCCGATCGGCGAAGCTGACCGTCACCGGCAAGCCCGGCACGCTGCAGATCCGGCTGGTCGACAGCACGACGCAAGGCCTGCGCGACGGGCTCGGCGCCTGCACCGGCGATTCCGGCGCGCCGGTTTTCGAAGAGCAGCAGGGACGCAGCGTGATCATCGGTGTCGTGAGCTGGTCGACCGCCGCCAACAACGCAGCCGGATGCGGAGGCCTGACCGGTGTCACACCACTCACGCTGTATCGCGACTGGATCGTGCAAACCGCCCGCGCCTGGGGAGCGAAGCTGTAGGTCGCGGACGAGGCCGATACGGAGGATGACCTCTCAGGTCCGGAAGAACGCGTACCAGACGATCGCGAACGCCACGATGACGAGGCCGAGGCTCCAAAACAGAACGTTGCGGACGCTGGGGCCTCGTTCAGCCTGCCGAGCCTCTTGCGCCGTTTCCACGATCGTTTCGCCGCGTTTTTCCATGATCGCGTCTCCTCGATGCGCGCCGGACCGCGGCGCCAGAGATGGATCAACGCGGCCTGAAAACCGAAGTTCCGGTGCCCGTGGCGCGAACTCGCTACTCGCCGAGGTCGCCGGTTTGCGGCGGCCCGACCAGCGGACGCTCCTCGAGAAGGATCGCGGCGATCATGGCACACCCCATCAGAACCGCCGCCGCGGCGAAAATCGCGCGAAACGCGGCGATCGTATCGGCGACTGGAACATCCTGGGCGATGTCGATGCCATGCCCGGTGATCGACAGTCGCGCGCCGAGGACCGCAAGCAGGATGGCGGTGAAGGCCGCGACGACAAACGAGGCCATCAGCGACCGAAAGAAGTTCGCAGCACCTGTCGCCGTGCCGACCTGATGCCGCGCCACCGCGTTCTGGATCGCGACCGTCGAGGTCGGGAACGCGGTGCCAAGGCCGAGCGCGCCAAATGACAGCAGCGTCAGGAACAGCCACAAGGGAAGCGGCGTGGCGAAGGCCAGCACGGCGAACAACACCGCCGCAATCGCCTGGCCTGATATCGCGACCCAGGTGTAGTGGCGCAGCCGAACCATCGCCCTGCCGGCCAGCGTCGCGCCGCCGACCGAGATTGCGACCAGAGGGATCAGCGAAATGCCGGCCTGGCTGACGCTCAAGGCGTAGACTACCTCATAATACATCGGCAGGTACACCGTCAGACCGACGATTGACCCAATCGCCAACGCCCCGAGCGACATCGCATAAGGCACCACCGGTCCGCCGAGCAGCGGCAGCGGCAGGAACGGCTCCGGTGAGCGAAGCGCATGCCAGACGAATGTCGCGGCAAGCACGACCGCTGCGCCGAGCATGGCCAGGATCTCCGGCGACAGCCAGGCGAACCGAACCCCGCCCCAGGTCAGCACCAGCAGCACGACGATGGCCGACGACATCAGCAGAAGCCCGCCGGCCCAATCGAGACGCCGGCGCCGATGGTGGTGCGGCAGCGTGCGCATCGCCGGCAGCAGGACCGCCGCGGCGCCGAGCCCCAGCGGAACGTTGATCCAGAAGATCACCGACCAGTGCAGATATTCCGTCATGACGCCGCCGAGGATCGGGCCGCCGATCCCAGCGCACGCCCACACCGCGCTGAAATAGGATTGATAGGCGCCGCGCTCGCGAGGCGTGATGACGTCGGCCACCACGGTCTGTACGACCGGCATGATGCCGCCGCCGCCGAGCCCCTGCAGCGTCCGCGCCAGGATCAGCACCAACAGGTTCGGCGCGAGCGCGCACAGGATCGAGCCCGCCACGAACAGGCCGATCGCGGTGGCCATCATGACGCGCCGGCCATAGATGTCGCTGAGCGTGCCGAACACCGGCGCCATCGCCGTGGACGAAACGAGATAGGCGGTAATCACCCAGGACAGGTTGCTGACATCCAGGAACTGATGGCTGATGGTGGGCAGCGCGGTTGCGACGATGGTCTGATCCAGCGCGGCCAGGAACATCACCAGCATCAGGCTGCCGAGAATCGCCCGCAGCTCACGCGGGCTCAGCCGCGGGGTCTCCGCAGCCGAAACCGTCCCCTCCGCGAGTTCGCGGGTCTGTCGCACCGGTTGATTCATGGGAACTCCATCGCGGGCCGCCGCCGCGACCTCACGGATTTCAATAACGCGAGGCGCCGGTCTCGGGTAGCGGCCCACCGCATGTCTGTGTCCCGGCTCGGGTCACCGCTTCGGCGGGGCCCGCCCGCTCCTCGGAAACTGGCCAGGCCATTTCACGATATGCTCTTCCCAATCGGCCTGGTCGATCTCGGCTTCGCTGCCGACGACCCGACCCCGCACCGAAATGCCGGCCTCATGTACCGTATTCGGATCGCCCGAGATCAGCGGGTGCCACCAATAGAGGTCGCGGCCGGCGGCGACCAGCTTGTAGGCGCAACTGGGCGGCAGCCAGTTCAAGGTGCGGACATTGTCCGGGGTCAGCTGAACGCAATCAGGCACCTTTTCAGCGCGATGGGTGTAGTCCCGGCAGGCGCACAGCCCGGCGTCGAGCAGCCGGCAGGAGATATGCGTGTAATAGATCTGGCCGGTATCCTCGTCCTCGAGCTTTTCCAGGCAGCAGCGCGCGCAGCCGTCGCACAGGCTCTCCCATTCGGCTTTCGACATCTCTTCCAAGCTTTTGGTTTTCCAAAAGGAATTGGCTTGAGCCGGGTCATCCGGCGGCTGACTTGGCATGCAAGGGGGCCTTTTTTCGCGAATCCTGCGTCCTCACCATAAACCGAAAAGTCGTGCGGAGGTGCCGGCGAACTCTCTTGCCCCATTGGCCTGGCGGGCCGGCTCGGCTAAAAGATCAAGGAATCCAATACGGTTGCCGAATCCGAACGACGCCGTCAAAGCGCCACGGACAGCCGGTATTTACTCACGGTCTCGCCACACCGTTGCCGCTGCAGCCCAGCGCACGCCGTGGTGACCCTCTAGGGCTCGCGGTGCGCAATTTCCTGTCCAGCAATTTCCGTGACTGGCTCCGGCGCAAAATGCTGGATGTCGATTCACGGATCGATTCCGGCCTGTTCAGCTCGGCGGCCTCGCTGCGCGAGTTGTGGGAGCGGTACTCGACCTTCATGGACCGCTTCCATGTCGGCCGCTGGCAGCGCTGGGTTTTCATCGAGCCCTTGTCGGAGGCCGCAACGCTCGGTCTCGGCGGCCTGATGCTGATGCTCGCGCTGGCGCAGCCGGCGTTCCGGGAAACTGCGGACGAAGACTGGCTGAAGAAATCCGATCTCGCCGTGACCTTCCTCGACCGCTACGGCAATCCGATCGGCAACCGCGGCATCAAGCACAACGACTCGATTCCGCTGGAGGAATTCCCCGATCACCTGATCAAGGCGACGCTCGCGACCGAGGATCGCCGCTTCTACGATCATTTCGGCATCGACGTCGCCGGCACCGCCCGCGCGCTCCTCACCAATGCCCAGGCCGGCGGCGTGCGCCAGGGCGGCTCCTCCATCACCCAGCAGCTCGCCAAGAACCTGTTCCTGTCGAACGAACGGACCATCGAGCGCAAGGTCAACGAGGCGTTCCTCGCGATCTGGCTGGAAGCCCGGCTCACCAAGAACGAAATCCTGAAGCTCTATCTCGACCGCGCCTATATGGGCGGCGGCACCTTCGGCGTCGATGGCGCCGCGCATTTCTATTTCAACAAGTCGGCCCGCGACGTGAACCTCGCCGAAGCCGCGATGCTCGCCGGCCTGTTCAAGGCGCCGACCAAGTTCGCCCCGCATATCAACCTGCCGGCGGCGCGCGCCCGCGCCAACGTCGTGCTCGACAACCTGGTCGATGCCGGCTTCATGAGCGAAGGCCAGGTGTTCGGCGCCCGGCGCAATCCCGCCTCGGTCGTCGACCGTCGCGACGAGAACTCGCCGAATTACTATCTCGACTGGGCGTTCGACGAGATGCGCAAGCTGGTCGACACCTTTCCGAAATCCTATACCGAACGCGTCTTCGTGGTCCGCACGTCGATCGACATGAACGTGCAGCGCGCCGCCGAGGACGCGATCGAGAACCAGCTTCGCCAGTTCGGCCGCGACTATCACGCCACCCAGGCGGCAACCGTCGTCTCCGATCTCGATGGCGGCATTCGCGCCATGGTCGGCGGACGCGACTATGGCGCGAGCCAGTTCAATCGCGCGGTCGACGCGATGCGCCAGCCCGGTTCGTCGTTCAAGCCCTATGTCTATACGACCGCCCTGCTCAACGGCTTCAAACCGACCTCGATCGTCGTCGATGGTCCGGTGTGCATTGGCAATTGGTGCCCGCAAAATTTCGGCCATTCCTATTCGGGCGCGGTGACACTGACCCAGGCGATCACGCGCTCCATCAACGTGGTGCCGGTCAAGCTGTCGATTGCGCTCGGTGGCAAGGACGGCCCGCGCGCCGGCCGCGCCAAGATCGTCGAAGTGGCGCGGCGGTTCGGCATCAAGGCGCCGCTGCCGGATACGCCGTCGCTGCCGATCGGCGCCGACGAGGTCAGCGTGATCGAGCACGCGGTCGCCTACGCAACCTTCCCGAACCGCGGCAAATCGGTCACCCCGCATGCGATCCTCGAGGTGCGCACCGGCGCCGGCGAGCTGGTCTGGCGCTTCGACCGCGACGGACCGAAGCCAAAGCAAGCGATTCCAGCCTCGGTCGCCGCTGACATGGCGGGCATGATGAGCCACGTCGTCGACGAAGGCACCGCGCGGCGTGCCAAGCTCGACGGCATTCCCGCAGCCGGCAAGACCGGCACCACCAACGCGTTCCGCGACGCCTGGTTCGTCGGCTACACCGGCAATTTCACCTGCGCGGTGTGGTACGGCAATGACGACTACTCGCCGACCAACCGCATGACCGGCGGCTCGCTGCCGGCGCAGACCTGGCACGACATCATGGTGGTCGCGCATCAGGGCGTCGAGGTGAAGGACATCGCCGGCGTCGGCCCCGCGCAGAAGCTGCCGGAATCAGCGCAGGTTGCGGCGAGCGCGCGCAACACCGAGCCTGGGGCCGCGCCGCCGATCCTGACCAGGCGCGGCGCCGATATCCTGGTGCAGGTCGAGAAGCTGCTCGACGACACCGCCAGGACGCTCGCCGACACGCCGGCCAAGCTGCCGTCCTCGACAACCTCGCTTCCCTTCCCGGACAGCTTCGCCTCGGCCACGCCGGGCGGCCCGGCCGAGGGTCCCCGCAAAAACTGATCTCGATGTTTGGACGGGCTTCGACGTGCGGCTGATTTTCGTCTCCATCATCGTCCTGTTGCTGGCGAGCACGATCGGGCTCGGCACCACCTGGATCACCTCGACCCGCGGCGCGAGCGTCGGCAGCCTGACGATCGGGGCCTGGACAGCGCGGCCGCGCACCGGTTCGGCCGAGATCGATCCGTATTCGCGCGCGAGCGTCGCCCGCAGCGGCGAACTGCCGATCGGCACCGGCGACGGCATCGCCTTCACCGCCGCGACTGACGACAAGGGCCGCACGCTCGACGGCCGCTGCGACGTCGTCGTGTCGGGCACGACGCCGCCGGCGCGGTTCTGGACGCTGACGCTGTACGACACGCAAGGACAACTCGTCGCCAACAGCATGCAGCGCTATGGCTTCACCAGCGAGGAAATCGTCCGCGGCTCGGACGGCAATTTCGATATCCGCATCGCGGCCCGGGCGCGGTCCGGCAACTGGCTGCCGACCGGAGGGCTCGACAAATACCTCCTCGTGATGCGGCTCTACGATACGCCGGTCGGCGTCGCGACGCGCGGCCAGCGCGATGCGCCGATGCCTTCGATCGCAACGACGGGCTGCCCATGATCCGCTGGCTCTTCACCATTCTGGGCGGCATCGTGCTCGGCGGGCTCGTGCACCTCGTCAGCGTGCTCGCGCTGCCGCGCGTGGCGAGCAAGGACGCCTATTCGCGGCTGGCGCAGATCTCGCGCGTCAATGACGTGACGATGCTGCCTTTGGCCGAACCGCGCAACGCGCTGATGCCGTTTCAGGACCCGGCCTTTGCCACCGCGATCTGCCGCTACGACCTCACAGGCGGCTCGATCAAGCTCACCGTTCCGGTCAACCAGGCCTACACCTCGGTGTCGTTCTATACGCGCAACGAGGTGCCGTATTACGCGATCAATGATCGCTCGGCCGGGCGGCGCGTCATCGAGCTCGACCTGATGACCACCGAGCAGCACGCAGCGTTGCCGGAAGAAGAAGACGTCACCGCCGCCGACCGGCTGATCATCGATTCCCCGACGCCGACCGGACTGATCGTGATGAAGGCGCTGGCGCCGGAACCCGCGACGATGGTGCAAGCGCAGACCTCCCTCGCCTCCGCGACCTGCAAGGTGCAGGACCCTTCGCTGCCGACCAGCAAGCGCTGACGCGCAAGACAGCCCTTATCGCAGTGAAGACTTGCGCGCCCGAGGTTCGCGTCTTTGACGCGCCCCGAAATGACGCGATGGTATCCGCTCAGCCTTTGCTGACGATCGCCTCGGCCGCGGGTCTTGCTTGCGTCTGCTGCGCGAGCATCGTGATCAACCGGTCGGCTTCGGCGACCATCGGATCGGGCGCCTGGATCACGAGCCTTTCCAGCGCCCAGCGATAGGACGCGACCCGATCCGCCAATGAGCGCTGCACCCATTTGACGACCAGCGCATTTTCCGCCATTCGCGACGTGGCGTCGGCGTCCTCGCGCGCCGACAGGCGGATCATCGCGCGGCTCTGGCTACGCTTGGCGTCCATGTCGCTGACACGGACCGCGACCTGAAAGAACGGCTCGATGCGGGTGAGATCGTCGCGGACGTCCTCGATCAGCTGGGCGTAGCGTGACGAATGCGAACGATGCGGCTCGTCGATCAGCAGCCGGCCATAGGCGGTGCGATCGACATGGACGCCCCGCCGCCACGGCGCCGGCAACGGATCATAATCGCCGAACACGCCTTTCCAGGCCGGCCGTGAATGCGGCGGCTCGACCAGGGGATAGGCGTAATCGCGCAACAGCCGCTCGTCGTCGGTCAGTTGGAATTGCGACGGCGTGCCGCCGACGCTCGCGGTGACCTCCTCGCCCATCCAGCGGTGCATGTCGTCGTTGCGGGCCGATAAACGGGTGCGGCCGAAATCGCCACCGGCGCAGCCGCCGAGCCCGATCGCCAGCGACAGCAGTCCGAGGGCCATCATCCCGCGTCTACGGACGCGAAAAATCATTGTCCGCGGCGCTGCGCGCTGTCGCTTCATCCGGACGACGTGGTCAGCCACGACGGCGCGGCCGACGTCCACCACCCGAGGCGTTGTCCAGTTCGGGGCCGTCGGTTTCGCCGGCGACATCATGACGCTCGACGCGTATCACCGGCAGGATCAGGACGGTCGCGGTCGCGCCCGGTGAGACCGGGTCAGCCGCATCCTGCCGCCGCATCACGGCATCCGCCGGAAACTCCAGGACCATGCCCATCGTGCTCTCCTCGCGCGCCCCGCATCATCGCGAACCTGGCCGGCGCCGATTAAGAACCGGGCAAGGTTAACGCGCTATTAAAGTGATCGCGGTAGTTTGGCTCCGACGTGCCGGTTCCGGTTGAGCGGCACGACCCAATCGTTCCGACCGACCGATAAATCTGCTGGTGCCGCTTTGAGTCCCAAGTTCACAGGCGCGGGCGACGTCAACATCCAGAGCGTGGTTTTCACATGAGCGCCGCGCCGCTGTTTCCCAGCTTCGATGGCCTGCTGAGCCTCTCCCGACATGAAGGGGTCGACATTCGTCCGACGCTGCTGCGCGTGCTGACCGACCTTTACGTGCAGGCGCCGACGCACAGCGAGGCGGAGAAACGGCAATTCAGCGAGCTGATATCGCGGCTGGTCGACGGCGTCGACGACAGCACGCGGGCCGCGATCCGGGCCAAGCTCATGGTCTGCGCCGACACCCCGCCCGCAGTGGCCGAGCGGCTCGGCCTCGCCATCAACCGTCCCGCGCCGGAGCCTGCGATCGAATTCGAGGCGCCGCGGACCGAGACCGCGCCGCAGCCGGCGCAATTGCGACCGAAGCTGACGATGCGGCCGAACGAAGCCGCCGAAATCGAACAGATGTTTGCTGCCGCAGGATCCAGCGAGCGAATCCTGATCCTGCAGAGCCTTGAGGATTCACCGCTGCAGCCGACCACCCGCCCCTCACCTGGCCGGGCGGCACGTGCGGTCGAAGCGCTCGAAATGGCTGCCTTTGCCTGCGACCTCGACTCGTTCGCGTTCGAACTCGCCAACATTCTGCTGTTGCCGGCGAAGGCGGCGAGCGCGATCGTCGAGGATGCCGGCGGCGAGGCGATTGCCTGCGCCTGCAAGGCGACCGGCATGGACGAGGACGTGTTCCTGCGGGTGTTGTTGTTTCTCAAGCCTGAAGTCGGCGTGTCCGTGCTCGAGGTGTTCCGCCTCGTGCGGCTTTACGCAGTGCTGACAGACCGCGCGGCGTTGATCATGGTCGCAGTGTGGCGGGGAGCCACGCTCGCCAAGGTCAGGGCGAATTATCGTCCCGCGCTCCATGACGACGAGCGCCGGCCGGCGCGGCCGGCAGCCGCGGCGCCGCAACGCAACCGCCCGGCGCTGCCCGGCCAGTGGTCGGCGTCGCGATCGCAGCGCTGATCGCCTGGTCAACCGCGAAGTCAGCGGCGAATGGTGCAGGGACTTCAGATAGGCGGTCCTAGGGCGTCGCCAAATCAAGGAAATGGCGTCCGGCGCGGTCCTCGATTTCGACAATCCAGATGTCTGAATCGAACCGGATCTCTTTCGCCAGACGCTCCTCGACCACTTGTTCAGCGGCAGGTTCCGCCGCCGCGGCGATGAAGATGCGCTCGGCCGGGCGGCTCGCGTCATAGGCGCTTTGCGGCGCGGGCACGAACAGCATTGCACGGCCGTCGAGCAACGCGACCTTGACGAAGATCGCGCCCGCTTCTTCCGCGCCGCGCCGACGCAGCACGGCCGCTACGTTTTCGATCTGGCAGCGCCGGATATAGGCCGCAACCCAGATGTTTGATTTCAGGCGTGCCAAAGAGGCGCTCCGCTCACACCGCGTGTCATCCGACTCCCTCCGGCCAATCCGAGGCTCTCAGGGTACGTGATCGCGGCGCTTGCGGCTATGGGATCGGCTTGCCGGTGGCGAGGCCGAGTTCGCGCACCAGGCGCTCCGACATCTGGCCGGTGATCGGCAGCTTGCGTTCGCGCTCGAAGCGCTGGATCGCGGCCTGGGTATCGGCCCCGATCGTGCCGGTCGGCTTGAGCTGGCCATAGCCGTAATCGGTCAGCGCGCGCTGCACGGCGGCGACGCGTTGCGAGGCGTTGGAACCAAGACCAATCTCGGGCCGCGGCGGCGCGGCCGCAGGCGGCAGCGAGGTCGAGCGAACCAGGGCCGCCATCGGATCGTCGGGCTTGGTCATTTCGGCGGGCCGCACCTCGACCGGCCGCGGACGCGGCAGCGGACTGGCATCGGCAGGCGGCGGCGCGCTGACGGCCCGTTGCGGCGGCGCAGCCGGCGCGACGGGAGCCGTATCGAACATCGGCGATGGATGACGACCGGCCTGCAGCATCAGAGCGTTGACGACAATGCCGGTCACCGCCGCAAACGCGACCACGCCCGCGATCTTGTCCTTCGGGTTGCGCAACAGCCGCGCGACCCATCCACCACGCTCGGGCGTTGGCGCGGCGCGGCGTTTGCGACCGCGACCGCGGACCATCTCATCATCGATGGCAATGGCTTTAGGCACTTCTCTTCACCTGAATGTCAGTTGGTTCGTTTCGCGCAGGGGTCAGGATCGTGACGTTCGCCGCAGTGTGGGCCTGCGCCGCATCGAGATCGAGCGGCAGAACAATGACGATCGTCGTGCCTTCATCAAGGCGGCTGTCCACGCTCATCTGCCCCTTGTAGAGCCCGACCAGTCCCTTGACGATCGAGAGACCGAGCCCCGTGCCCTCGTGGCGGCGCTGATAGGTCTTGCCGGACTGAAAGAACGGATCGCCGATATGCTTCAGATCATCGGCGGCGATGCCGACGCCGGTATCGGCGACCTTCAGCACCAGCCTGCCATCTTCGGCCGAGGCCGAAACCGTGACGCTGCCACCGCGCTCGGTAAACTTGATCGCGTTCGACAGCAGATTGATCAGGATCTGTTTCAGCGCGCGTTCGTCGCCGACCATCGATGGCAGATGCTCCGCGGCGCGCACCGCGAGATCGAGGCCGCTGTCGCGCGCCTTGAGCGCCATCAGATCGCAACAGGCGAGAATGGCGTCGCGCGGCTCGAACGGTTCTGAGACGATTTCGAACTTGCCGCTCTCCATCTTCGACATGTCGAGGATGCCGTTGACGACCGAAAGCAGATGGCGGCCTGAATCATGGATCAGCCGGGCGTATTCCAGCCGCTTGTCGGCACTGACCCCGAGCTCCTTTTCCTGCACGATCATTTCGGAGAAGCCGATGATGGCATTCAACGGCGTTCGCAGCTCGTGACTCATGGTGGCGAGGAAGCGGCTCTTCGAGGCTTCCGCCTCTTCGGCGGCGGCACGCGCCGCGCCGAGCGCCTGTTCGCGCGCCTTGCGCTCGGTGATGTCCCATAACACCGCGACGATCTCGCCCTGGGTGTTGCCGGGCACGCCGTCGCTCTGCCGCAGCGGCTTGCACCGCATTTCCACCCAGATGTAGTTCACAGCCGGCGGCGCGTCGCCCTTTCGCGCGGCCGTCGGCCCGCAGCGAACCCGGAACTCGACATTGCTGAACTGGGCGCCGGTCGCGGCGTCCGACACAGCGGTCAGATAGGCGGGCCGATCGGCCACATGGACGCGCTCGAACAGACCGTGGCCCATCAACTGCTCGATCGGGGCGCCAAACATCGCTTCGGCCCCGGGCGACATGAAGGACACCGTGCCGTTGCGGCGGTGTCGCGACAGCACATCGCTCATATTGGTCGCGAGCAGCCGGTAACGATCCTCAGCCGCCTGCCTCAGCGCCCTGCTTTTGTGCGTGATCAGATCGCCGCAGAGCGCGATGATGGAACAATAGCCGGTCAGCGCGGCGACGCTGAGCGCCGTCAGAAAGCCGCGCGATGAGTCGACGATGGCGGAGGCCGGCAACAGGTCGGCCCAGCCGAGGCCGACCAGCACCAGCGCGCTGCCGGTCGCCAGCACGGCCGCGACCAGAATGGCGCGCCGCGACACCGCGATTACAGCTTCGAACGGCACGGTGACCAGCCAGACCGCGATCGGCGACTGGATGCCGCCGGTGTTGATCGCGACGATCAGCACGATGATGGAGCGCGCAAGCCCGGACAAAAGATGCGCTTCGGTGAAACGTCCGGTGCGCGACAGGAAAAAGGCGATGCCGATCGGCACGATCAGCCAGGCGCAGCAGAACACCTCGAGCGGGCTCGGCGCGCCGCGCCAGGCGAGATAAAGCGGAAAGGTCGCAAGCAGCGTGACCGCACCAAGCAGGTGGGCCGCAATGAAGGCGCGATGCCGCGTGCTCGACATTTCATCGCGCCGCACCGAACGGTGCACGAGCGTATCGAGAAACGCGACGATCCTGGGAGCCAAACTCACGCTATGCCCGCACCCGGCCATTTACACGTGCCGGGGCGCCTCCGTTTTTTCTTTCAGCCGCGATCGTGTCAGCACGAACTTAAGTTAAAGCTAAAAGGCGCATGCGGCCGCTTGCGCGCATGGCACCGGCCGCTGCGAAAAAGTCGTTGTATTTTCGGGTGATAGGCGCTGCGGGCCATCATGGTGAACGGCCGGTTTCCGCCGCCTTCAATAATTATGGTTTCGAAAACCTGCACGGCGCGCCGGCGCACCTCGCGAAAATTACGGCCAATTTTCCGTAAATGCATTCGAACAATTTGAGCGAGCGCCCTGAACTTCGGATTCAAACGGCCGTGCTAGCAAGGAGCAGATTGCGGACATACCGCAACGGGGGACGTATGAACGGACGGGTCAGGCCATGTTTTTTCTTTTGCGAATGACATTCTGGTTGGGCCTCGTGTTGGTGCTGTTGCCGACGGGGAAGACGCCCGATGACAACAAGCTGCCCAAACTCGGCGCGGGCGATGCCGTTTCCGCAGCCGCCGCCGCGGTGTCGGACATGAGCCAGTTCTGCGTGCGCCAGCCGGCCGCCTGCGAAATCGGTGGCCAGGCCGTGACCGTGATCGGGCATCGCGCGCAGGCGGGTGCGCGAAAGATCTATCAGATGATCACGGACAAGAAGAATCCGGACCAGACCGGCTCGCTCGGACAAGAAACCGTCGAGACGCCGCAAGACACGCTCAGCGCGAGCGATCGCGACATCGACTGGCGTTTGCCGGCCGCGCCGGCCACCATTCCCGCTCTGGCGACGGACGCCGGACACGCCGCGAATTAGGTCCGTCGGCTCTCGCTTTCCTCGCCGCCACGTCTCATATATGGCTCTCGTGAGAGTTCAGGACGTGGCGAAGGCAGATGCCGGCAATAGAAGAGATCACGGACAATTTCGCCCTGTTGGATGACTGGGACGATCGGTATCGTTACGTCATCGAACTCGGCCGCACGCTTGCGCCGCTGTCCGAGGCCGACCACTCCGCCGCCAACAAGGTCCAGGGCTGCGCCAGTCAGGTGTGGCTTGCGACCAGCGTGACGCGGGACAAGACCGGCGAGCCCACCCTGACATTTGCCGGCGACAGCGATGCCCATATCGTTCGCGGGCTGATCGCGATTTTGTTCGCGTTGTTCTCGGGCCGCACCGCGCGACAAATCCTCGCCACCGACGCGGTGGCCGTGTTCGACCAACTCGGCTTCCGCGAACATCTGACCCCGCAGCGTTCCAATGGGCTGCGCTCGATGGTCAACCGCGTCCGTTCGGATGCTCAAGGGGCGCTGGCGGTCGCGGGCTGAGCGACCCTGTTGCGTTGAAGCTTGCGGAACCTTGCGCGGCTACCGCTCGCCATTGCGCTGATGGCCGAGCCCCATCTGCTTGGCAAGACGCGACCGCGCGACGGCGTAATTCGGCGCCACCATCGGATAATCCGCCGGGAGTTGCCATTTTTCGCGGTATTGTTCCGGCGTCATGTTGTACTGCGCGCGCAGGTGGCGCTTCAGCGACTTGAATTTTTTCCCGTCCTCAAGACAGACGATGTAATCCGGCGTCACCGATTTCTTCACCGCCACCGCCGGCTTGACGGCCTGCGCGACCGGCTCGACATGACCGGCCGAGATCCGCATCAACGCGGCATGCACCTGCCCGATCAGCGCCGGAATCTCTGATACCGGCGTCGTGTTGTGGCTGAGATAGGCGGACACGATATTGGCCGTCAGGTCGACAAAGCCCTTCGCAGTGGTCTCCGACATGCGACACGTCTCCGGATAAGCTCAAGGCGGCGTCCACCTGGAGCGCCACCTTAAATATTCGGCATAACCCAAGTATTCGCAAGGGCGAATACTGCAAAGCTGAGGGCGTGGTCCGCGGTAGACTTAAGGCCGATTGTCGAGATGCGATCTCAGTTCGTCCAGCGACGCAAAGCGTAGCATGCCTTCCGGCATCTGGGCTTCGATGGAGCCGTCGGAATAGAGCGAATAGGCCATGCCGTCGACGACGCCCGACTTGATGACGGTCACGGCCGCTGGCTGATGACCGCCCGGCGATGGCTGGCTTTCAACCGCCGCGGCTTCGGCTTGCGCGCTTCCGCCGCCCGCGGGCATGCCGGATTGCGCCTGCCGGCGCGCCGGCCATGCGCTGTCGAACGCCTGCGGCTCGGCTTCCAGGGTCGGCATCGGCGGCAACACCGGCTGAACCATCGGCGGAAGTTCAGCAGGCCCCATCCCAGCCGGATCGCCGCTGCCGGCCATCGGAGGCGCGCGGTCGCGGCGGCGGCTGGCAAACAACAAATTCCGCCGTTGCGGACGCTCAGGCGCCACGGGCTCAACGACCGGCTCCACTGGCGGTTGGACCGCTTCTGCGGCTAGACCCTCATCCCTGCTCTGAGTCCGCGCCGCGGCCTCGGCGGCCCAGGGCACCGACCCCGGCGAAACCGCCGGCTCCGGCGCACGCCCTTCAGCCTCCGACGGGGCAAATGGATTTTTGACCTGCGGACGTTGCAGCCCGGACGCTGCCGGCACGCCGCGCGAGGCCTGCACGGGCAAACCCTGGCGAAGCGCGCGCAATTCGCGCAGCACGAAAGCCAATCCGGCCAGCACGGAGCCCGCGCAGAGCAGCATCACGCCGGATAACAGGATTGCGCTTCCAAACGTCGTGTCCTTGAGCGGAATGCCGAAGCCCAGGGCAAGACATGCCGCCACGCCAAAAATCGAGGCAGCGATCAGCAGCACGATCATTCCAAACCCCTTTCCGTGACCTCGGCTCACCGACGATCGCGGCGAATGTGATCTTCCGATCGGTTGCGGGCGAAACCCGACGACGTTCGTACCCGAAAATTCATTAAAATCTGAAACTTGAGATCGGCCTTCTGACCTCGAATCGGAGCGGCGGCAACCGCCACATTATGGTCATATTCCGACACCTGACAAACATGATTTAGTAACGGCTATCCCGCCGGAAGGTCCGAACCGCTGCCGGAGCCGACGCGCCGATCGTTGTCCTTGCCGATTTTCCGCAGCGCGGACGCCCCAAAGTGAACGTCCAGTCATCTTCATTTCATCGCGCACCGCAGTCTCGCCCGCGCACTCTTCAGCTTGCTGCAACGCACGCGATTAAGATTGCCACAATTAGCAATTACTCTTTCATTTCAGCACGCTATAGTGAGCGACGGGGAAAACAGGCCGCGCATGTTAGCGGCGGCCAAGGGGACGCTCTGTCAGCTTAGCTATGTCGTCAATCACTTCGGGTTTCGATCCGCCGCTGCGGCGATCGATCGAGCAAACTTGTGACGAACTTGTCGTTGTTCTGCTCGCGATCATCAGTGTCGTCGCACTTCTGACTTTCAAGGATTACGGCCTTGGCTGGGATGACTACACCCACGCCGAGTATGCCGACCTGCTGCTGCGCCTCTACGGTTCCGGCTTCAAGGATGCGCACGCGCTGACCTTCGCAAACCTCTATATGTATGGCGGCGGCTTCGATATGGCGGCCGCGCTGCTCGACAAAATTCTCCCCTTCGATCTGTTCGAAACGCGTCGCCTGCTCGGCGCGATTGTCGGCGTGTTGGGGATCGCGGTGAGTTGGCGCGTCGCGCGGCGCATCGCAGGGCCGTTCGCGGGTCTTGCGACCGTGATCATCCTCGGCCTGTGCCCGATCTTTTACGGCCAGGTGTTCATGAATCCGAAGGATGCGCCATTCGCTGTCGCGATGATGGTGCTGATCCTCGGTCTCGTCCGTCTCGCGCAAGAGTATCCCTCGCCGTCCGCGCATACGATCCTGATCATCGGCCTTGGTGCCGGCTTCTCGATCGGCACGCGCATCCTCGGCGGCCTTGCGCTGATCTATGCCGTGATCGGCTTCGTCCCGATCTGGGTCGCCGATGCACGGGCCCGCGGCGCGCGCGCCGCGCTCCATCACATGGCGCATGTCTGTTACGTGCTGCTGCCTGGATTGCTGCTGGGTTATCTTGTGATGGGCCTGGTCTGGCCGTGGTCGATCATCGAGTTCGACAACCCGATCCACGCCCTGACCTATTTCTCCGCCTTCTTCGAGAAGCCGTGGAAGGAATTGTTCGACGGCGCGCTGGTCTCCGTGCCGGACATGCCCTGGAATTACCTGCCGACGCTGTTTGCGTTGAAAATGCCGGAGGTCATGATCGCCCTGCTCGGAGTAGGCCTCGCGGTCGCGATCGCCGCGCAAGTGCAGCGCGAGACGCCGGCGAGCCGGAAGACTGCGCTGGCGATGCTCGCGCTCGCCGCGATGCTTCCGCTCACCATTGCGATGGTCAAGCGCCCTGCCCTGTATAACGGCATCCGGCATTTCACCTTCGTGCTGCCGCCGATGGCCGTGCTCGCGGGCGTCGGCCTGTCCTGGATCATCGACCGCGTCCGGCATTACGGGTCCGCGCCGTTGCTCGCGGTCAACGCGCTGTTTGCCATGGCCTTGATGCTGCCCTTGATCGAAATGATCAGGCTGCATCCCTATCAATACACCTACTTCAACCATGTCGCCGGCACCGTCCGCGCCGCCGACGCGCTTTACATGCTCGATTATTGGGGGCTGGCCTTCAAGCAGGCCTCCGTCGAGCTGCGCGAGAAACTCGAGGACCGTCAGGAAGTCCCGCTCGGCGGTCGCCGCTGGAAGGTCGCGGTCTGCGGCCCGCAGCGTCCGGCGCAGGTGGCGCTCGGCCCGTCCTTCACCATCGGCTGGGACAGCCAGGCCGCGGATTTCGCCATGACGCTCGGCGAGTTCTACTGCAAGGGCCTCAATGCCCCGGTGCTGGTCGAAATCAAGCGCGATGACGTCGTGTTTGCCCGCGTCTACGACATTCGCGGCACCAGCATCTCGAGCCTGCTCGCGGTGCCGGCGCCGTAACGCTGACTTAGGCCAGCTTACGTTCAGCGTTTGCTTGCGGATATTGCTTTCGTCATGGCCGGGGCTTCGTCCCGGCCATCCACGTCTTTTTTCTTTATAGAAGAGCTAGACGTGGATGCCCGCGACGAGCGCGGGCATGACGAAATCTACATTGATCATGTGTCAGCCTGCCGCCGCGAAGGCGCCGATCAGCCGCGCCCAGGAGCGGATGCCCTTGTGGAAGCTCTGCAGATCGTATTTTTCGTTCGGCGAATGAATGTTGTCGTCGTCGAGTCCGAAGCCGATCATCACGCTGTCGAGGCCGAGCGTCCGCTTGAAATCGGCGACGATCGGAATCGAGGCGCCTGAGCCGAGCAGCACGGTCTCCTTGCCCCATTCCTCGCTGAGCACCTGCTTCGCCACGGCCAGCGGCTTCATATTCCAGTCCAGCGCCACGGCCGGCGCGCCGGCATGGTTGAGAAACTCGACGCGGCAATCGGCGGGCACCTGCCGCGCCACGAATTCGCGGAATGCGGCGCGAATTTCCGCGGGGTCCTGCCCTTCGACCAGACGGAACGACACTTTCGCGGAAGCTTGCGCGGGGATCACGGTCTTTGATCCCTCGCCGGTATAGCCGCCGACAATGCCGTTGATGTCGCAGGTTGGCCGCGACGAGAGCTGCTCGATCAACAGCCGGTCCTTTTCGCCCGCCGGCAGTGACAGGCCGATCGGTCCGAGGAAGGTCTCGGGCGTGAGGTTGAGCGCCTTCCACTGCCGCAACACGTCGGCCGGCAGTTCCTTCACGCCATCATAGAAGCCGGGCAGCGTCACACGACCATTGTCGTCGTGCAATTTGCCGAGGATCCGCGTCAGCACCCGGATCGGGTTTTGCGCGGCGCCGCCGAACAACCCCGAATGCAGGTCGCGGTTGGCGGCCTTGATGATGACCTCTTCATAGACCAGCCCCCGCAACGAGGTGGTGATCGCGGGCGTGTTGCGGTCCCACATGCCGGTGTCGCAGATCAGCGCGAAGTCGGCTTTCAGCTCGGCCTTGTTGGCTTCGAGGAACGGCACGAAATTTTTCGATCCGACCTCCTCCTCGCCCTCGATCAGCATGGTGATGTTGAGCGGCAATGCCCCCGTGACGGATTTCCAGGCGCGGCAGGCCTCGACGAACGTCATCAGCTGGCCCTTGTCGTCCTCCGCGCCGCGGGCCACGATGATTTTCCGCCCGTCGGGGAGCGTGTCGATGACCGGCTCGAAGGGCGGCTTCCGCCACAGATTCAACGGGTCCACCGGCTGCACGTCGTAGTGCCCGTAGAACAGCACATGCGGCGCGCCTTTCGCCGCGCCGTTGCTCTTGCCGAGCACCGCCGGATGTCCGGCCGTCGGGCGAACCTCGGTGGCGAAGCCGAGCGACGCCAGATCTTTTGCGACATGCTCGGCCGCCGCCTTGCAATCCCCGGCAAAGGCCGGGTCTGCCGAGATCGATTTGATGCGCAGCAGCGTGAACAGGCGCGACAGGCTGTTGTCGAGCTCGGCATCGACCCGTTCGAGCACCTTGTTGAGGGTAACAGTATCCGACATTGAACTCTCCAAACTCTATGACCGCGGAGCGGCGCCAACTCATTTCTACTCAGCGCCGCAGCAATCCGCCCAGCGCCCCGCGCACGATGGCGCGACCGACCGTGCCGCCCAACTGCCCGCCGACCGACTTGCCGAGATCGGCCACGATCTGGCCTGCGACCTTGTTGGTGACCGAGCGCGTCAGATCGCGCGCGATCACCTGCCCGGTGGAGAGCCTCTGGCCGCGCGGCCGGCTGGTTCCGAAGATGGTACCCACAATACCGCCGATCTGGCCGAGAATGCCGCCGCCACCGGCGCCATCCGCCGGGGCGGCGCCTGCAGCGGTCGCCGACACACGCTTCTGCAGCACCTCGTAAGCTGATTCCGCATCGACGGCGGTGTCGTATTTTCCCTTGACGGGACTTTTGTCCATGATCGCCTTGCGTTCGTCAGGCGTGACTGGGCCAATCCGTGCACTGGGTGGGCGGATCATGACGCGCTCGACCATCGCCGGCGTGCCGTTGCCTTCGAGGAACGACACCAGCGCCTCCCCCTTGCCGAGTTCGGTGATGACCTTGGCGGTGTCCAGCTTCGGGTTTGGACGGAAGGTGTCGGCGGCGGCCGCGACCGATTTCTGATCGCGCGGCGTGAACGCACGCAGCGCATGCTGGACGCGGTTACCAAGCTGCGCCAGCACCTTGTCCGGCACGTCGATCGGATTCTGCGTCACCAGATAGACGCCGACGCCCTTGGAGCGGATCAGGCGGACCACTTGCTCGATCTTGTCGAGCAGCGCCTTCGGCGCGTCATTGAACAGAAGATGCGCCTCGTCGAAAAAGAACACCAGCTTCGGTTTTGGCGGATCGCCGACCTCGGGCAAAACCTCAAACAGTTCCGACAGCATCCAGAGCAGGAAGGTCGCGTAAAGCTTCGGCGACTGCATCAATTTGTCGGCGACCAGAATGTTGATCATGCCGCGGCCGTCGCTGTCGGTGCGCATGAAATCCTTCAGGTCCAACGCCGGTTCGCCGAAGAATTTGGTGGCACCCTGATTTTCCAGCACCAGCAATTGCCGCTGAATGGTCCCCACGGTCTGCTTGGAGACGTTGCCGTATTGCGTGGTCAGTTCGGCGGCATGATCGGCGATATAGGACAGGATTGCGCGCAGATCCTTCATGTCGAGCAGCAGCAATCCCTGCTCGTCAGCGACGCGGAAGGCGACATTCAGCACGCCCTCCTGCACGTCATTGAGGTCCATCATCCGCGACAGCAGCAGAGGACCCATTTCCGAGACGGTGGCACGCACCGGATGGCCCTGTTCGCCGAACACGTCCCAGAAAATCGTCGAGAATTCGTCGGGCTGGAACGTCAAATCCATCTGCTTGGCGCGCTGGAGCAGAAAATCCTTGGCTTCACCCGGCGCCGCAATGCCGGAGAGATCGCCTTTGATATCCGCCGCGAACACCGGCACGCCGGCGCGCGCGAGCCCTTCGGCCAGCACCTGCAGGCTGACAGTCTTTCCCGTCCCGGTCGCACCCGTTACGAGGCCATGGCGATTGGCCAGGCCCAGCGTAAGGTAGGCGGACGCTTCGCCCCTGCCGACAAAAATCGTGTCCTTGGTATCGCCGTTGCTCATTGCCTAAGCCTTCATCCGACCAAACTGATAAATCTCTTCACACATCACAGCACAAGACAGATCATCCCGAAATGGGCGACGCAGCGAAACTATCGCCTCGATCCGTTCGCATCGCGGCGCGTCACCGCGATCGCTTGCCCTCGCTCGTGGCGCTCCGCAATCACCGCGATCCGTTATCGCGGGATTCTTGTCGTCGAGTCTTGCATTGTTGCAACACTTTGCAACAGATGTAAGGAGCGCGGCTCATTTTGCGGCGCCGGTGCTTGAGTTTCACCCTATGGGGGACCAGAGTGAACACAAGCAGTGAGGGACTGGCGTTGAACCGGTCCTTGAGTGGGGCGTCATGGGCAGGCCAGTTATGAAGACCACCGCGCGCGGTTTCGGCGGCGACGCGGTTCAGGCCGTCATCGGTGATGACCGGTGCATCGACGCTCCCCGGCGAAACCACGTTTTTCCAAACATTGACGTCCGGCGATCAAGTTGCGGACAGCGCTCGCGGGCGGCCCATGACGGCCGCTTTGGTGTCGCGGCCCTCTCTGCAAAATTCTGAAGATCACGATCGATATCATGACTTATCCCGTTACCATGCTTGACGGAATGACGGCCCAAACGGCCGCGAGACTGAAAAAACAAGGCATCCGCACGGTCGAAAAGCTGATCGAGGTGGCCAGCCCGGTGCGAAGCCGCAAACGGCTTGCAAAGGAAACCGCCATCGACGAGCGACAACTGCTGGAATGGGTCAACATCGCCCACTACCTCCAGATCAAGGGGATGGGCGCGGCCAAGGCCAAGCTGATCCGCTCCACCGGCGTCACCACCGTGCGCGATCTCAGCTACCGGAATCCGGCACGGCTGGCCCAAGCGATGCGCGAGAGCAATGATCGCCTGAAACTTGTTCGCGCGCTGCCGTCCGAGCCCTCGGTGAAGCTTCTGATCGAACGGGCCCGCAAGCACGACGGCAAGATCACGTACTGAGCCATCGCCGGCGCCACCAGCGATGGCACCTCCATCGCCGCGCTGCTGACAGCTTGACTTGCTTGAGTTGTGGCAGCTTCACTTGCCAGCTTGACTTGCCAGCTTGACTTGGCGGAACGGACCGCGCAAAGCGCATCCATGACGCCGGCACCCAACCTCGCACCCCAGCCACGGAAGGCTTCGGCGCTCGATGCGCTGCTGGCACGATCTCCGGCTGCCGTGATGGGCGTGCTGAACGTCACCCCCGATTCCTTCTCCGACGGCGGTCGCTATTTCGACCCGGAGTTGGCCTTGGCGCACGCGACGCAGATGGTGGCGGAAGGCGCAGGGATCATCGATATCGGCGCCGAATCCACCCGTCCTTACGGCGGCATGACGCCGGTTTCAGCCGAGGACGAGATCGCGCGGTTGCGCCCGGTGTTGTCGCGCGTGGCGGCGCTGGGCATCCCCGTCTCGGTCGACACCATGAAGGCGAAGGTCGCCCGCTTCGCGCTTGGCGCGGGCGCGGCTGTCATCAACGACGTCTGGGGGTTGCAACGGGACCCCGCCATGGCCGGTGTCGTCGCCGAACACGATGTTCCCATTGTGATCATGCACAACCGCGCCGTTGTCGATCCCGCGATCGATATCATGGCCGAGATCGCCGATTATTTCACCAATTCGCTCGCGATCGCGGCGCGCGCCGGGATTCACAGGGACCGCATCGTGCTCGATCCCGGAATCGGCTTCGGCAAGACCCCTGAACAGAGCATGATTGCGCTGGCGCGGCTCGCGGACTTGACGGCGTTTGGCTGTCCCCTGCTGGTCGGCGCCTCGCGCAAACGGTTCATCGCCAGCGTCGCGCCCTCTGAGCCCGGCGAGCGGCTCGGCGGCTCGCTCGCGGCACATCTGACCGCGGTTCGCAATGGCGCCCGCATCATCCGCGCCCATGATGTTGCCGCGACTGTGCAGGCACTCGCCGTCATGACCGCAATCGAGCAACGGCGATGACCGATACGATCTTCATCCGCGGCATCCTCATTCACGCCCGTCATGGCGTCATGGACCATGAGAGCGAGGTGGGGCAGCGCTTCGTCATCGATCTCGAATTGTCGACCGATTTGAGCGAGTCCTCGCGCACCGACCGGCTGAAAGACACCGTGTCCTATTCGAGCGTGGTGGAAACCGCCACCAAGGCCTTCGCCGGTCAAAGCTACTATCTGCTCGAGCGCGCCGCCGGCGCGGTTGCTGACGCCGTCTTGAGCACGTTTCCGCGTGTCAGCGCCATTCGCGTGACGGTCCACAAGCCGCACGCGCCGATCGCCGCGATCTTCGACGATGTCGGCGTCGCGATCTTCCGCCTTCGCGACAGCGCCGTTCACGGCACGGGCTGATCGCGATGGCCGACGGGCTGATTGCGCTGGGCGGCAATGTCGGCAATGTCCGCGCGACCTTTGCGCAAGCCATTCCGCTGATTTGTGAGCGAAGCGGCGGCCGCTTGCTGGCGCGATCGTCCGATTATCGGACGCCGCCCTGGGGCGACGAAGCCCAACCTGCTTTTATCAATGCCTGCATCCGGATCGAGACGGCTTTGGAGCCGCTCGACCTGCTCGCCGCGTTGCAGGCGGTTGAACGCCGGTTCGGCCGTGACCGCTCGCGCGAACGGCGCTGGGGGCCGCGGCGGCTCGACCTCGATCTGCTGGCCTATGACGACAGGGTGATAGCGACCCCCGATCTTACCCTGCCCCATCCGCATCTGTTCGCGCGCGCCTTTGTGCTGGTACCGCTCGCCGAAATCGCGCCGGACCGGCTGATCGCGGCGCGCACGGCAACCGAGGCGCTCAAGGCGGTTTCGACGGATGGAATCGAGCGATTGCCCGACGCCGAGGCTGGCTTGCCGCCCTGACTGTTTTCGCTTTTCTTTGAATCGCGAAAACCGTCTAGAGTCGTGTTTGGTCGCGTTTTCTTCACGCGAACCGGTTTCCACCACCGGATCGCGTCCGGTGGCATGCTTCGCTCGAAAACGCCCTAATGCGGGCTTGACGGGCACCATCGCCTGCAACACAAGACTTGCGTGCCCGCGATGAAAGCCGAGTGATCCATGCCGGCGGACAACGACGATCTCGCTTTCGCCTCCGAGTTTCCGCCCGCGACGCAAGCGATGTGGCTGAAGCTGGTCGAGAGCGTGCTGAAGGGCGCCCCGTTCGATCAGCTCGTCAGCAAGACCGTAGATGGCGTCCCGATCGGGCCGATCTATTCGCGCCCCCGCAACGCGCGAGTGATCGCCGGACGCGAGGCCGGTGCGCCCTGGCAGATCATGCAGCGGATTGATCATCCCGATCCGATCGCGGCCAACAGGCAGGCGCAGGATGATCTCAAGAACGGCGCCACCGGGCTCACCCTGGTGTTCGCGGGGGCCAATGGCGCGGCCGGGCTCGGTCTGCCGCCGACCCGCGCCGCGATCGATCATGTGTTTCGGGATATTGATCTCCGCGGACGCATCGCCCTCGATTTCCAGATCGGGCCGCAATCGCGCGAAGCCCCGTTGCATTTTGCAGCCATGCTGGCGGAGCACGGTATTCAACCCGGCCGGAGCGACGTTCGCTTCGGCTTCGATCCGATCGGCGCGGTGGCGGTGTGGGGATCAAGTCCTTATTCCTGGACCCAGATCGCGCCGGCGCTGGCGGGCGCGGTGATGAAAGCAGCCGAGATGGGCTTCATGGGCCCGACCGCGGTCGCCGACGGGCGCGCCGTGCATGATGCCGGCGGCTCGGAGGCGCAGGAGCTTGCCTTTGTGCTCAGCACAGGCGTCGCCTATCTGCGCGCGCTCGAAGCTGGCGGCCTGCCGCTCGCACAGGCGCGCGACATGATTTATGCGCGACTGAGTGCGGACGCGAACCAGTTCCTCACCATGGCGAAATTCCGCGCCCTGCGGAAGCTGTGGGCGCGCGTGCAGCAGGCCTGCGGTCTCGCGCCGGCGCCGATCTTCATCGCCGCCGAGACGGCCTGGCGCATGCTGACCCGGCGCGACACCACCATCAACATGCTGCGTGCAACGATGGCCACCTTCGCGGCCGGCCTCGGCGGAGCTGACAGCATCACCGTGCTGCCGCACACGCTGGCGCTCGGCTTGCCGGATGCGTTCGCGCGCCGCATCGCCCGCAACACGCAACTCATCCTGCTGAAGGAATCCCATCTCGCTGAGGTGGCCGACCCGGCGGCCGGTAGCGGCGGTGTCGAAGCCCTGACATCGGAACTCTGCCAGCGCGCCTGGGCGCTGTTTCAAGAGATCGAAGCCGCGGGCGGCATCTGGGCCGCGCTGGAGAGCAATCTGTTGCAGAAGCAGGTCGCCGAGGTGCGCGCGGCGCGGCAACGCAACGTCGCGCTGCGCAGCGATGTCATCACCGGCGTCAGCGAGTTCGCCGACCTCAATGAAAGCGCGCCCGCCGTTTTGACATCCGAGCCGGTCGTGCTGCCATCCTATGGCGAGGCCACATTCACCTTCGACGCGCTGACCCCTTTCCGGTTGTCGGAGCCGTTCGAAGCCTTGCGCGATCGCTCCGATGCCTTGCTCACGCAAACTGGCGCGCGGCCAAAAGTGTTCCTCGCCAATCTCGGCACGCCCGCGGATTTTTCCGCCCGCACGACCTTCGCCAAGAGCTTCTTCGAGGCCGGCGGCATCGAGGCGACAGACAATGATGGCTTTGCCAACGACGCCGCGCTGGCGGCTGCGTTCAAAGCATCTGGCGCCAAGATCGCCTGCCTGTGCGCGTCGGATAAAATCCACGGAACGCGGGCGGCGACGGCCGCAGCCGCCCTGACATCGGCGGGCGCCACCCATATCTATCTGGCGGGCCGGCCCGGTGATGCGGAAGCTGCCTATCGCGCGGCGGGCATCGGCGATTTCATTTATGAAGGCGCTGACGCGGCCGCGATACTGCAAGCGGCGTATGACAAACTGGAATCGCCGCGAGGATGATTCATGAAGTACGTCTGGATATTGCTCGACTCAATTTTTGGATCAGGCGGTCGTTTCTGGGCGTCCAGCCTGCAGAAGGACTACAGTCGAGACCCAGTCTATCTGCAAAAGCTACAGGAACTGATCGACCGCAACAAGCAGTTCGAAAGCGAGCGCAATGACAGGCGTTCCTGACTTCGCCAAAATCGCCTTCGCCGACGTCGCCGCGCCGGCGCCGACGGGCAACGCAAAGCCCTGGCTGACGCCGGAAGGCATCGCGGTGAAGCCGGCCTATGCCGAAGCCGATCTCGCCGGCCTCGATTTCCTCGAGACATGGCCTGGCCTCGCGCCGTTCCTGCGCGGGCCCTACCCGACGATGTATGTCAATCAGCCCTGGACGGTCAGGCAATATGCCGGCTTCTCCACCGCGGAAGATTCTAACGCCTTCTACCGCCGCAACCTCGCGGCCGGTCAGAAGGGGCTCTCGGTCGCCTTCGATCTCGCCACCCATCGCGGCTATGATTCCGACCACCCGCGCGTGTCAGGCGATGTCGGCATGGCCGGTGTTGCGATCGATTCCATCTACGACATGCGCACGCTGTTTTCAGGCATTCCGCTCGACCGCATGAGCGTGTCGATGACCATGAACGGCGCCGTGCTGCCGGTGCTGGCGCTTTACGTCGTCGCCGCAGAAGAACAGGGCGTGGCGCCCGAAAAGCTCGCCGGTACCATCCAGAACGACATCCTGAAAGAGTTCATGGTGCGGAACACCTATATTTATCCGCCCGCGCCTTCGATGCGGATCATTTCCGACATCTTCGCCTTCACCTCGCAGCAGATGCCGAAATTCAATTCGATCTCGATCTCCGGCTATCACATGCAGGAGGCCGGCGCGACGCAGGACCTCGAACTCGCCTACACGCTGGCCGACGGCCTCGAATATGTCCGCGCCGGCATCAAGGCCGGCCTCGACATCGACCGCTTCGCGCCGCGGCTGTCGTTCTTCTGGGCGATCGGCATGAACTTCTTCATGGAGGTTGCGAAACTGCGGGCCGCGCGCCTGCTCTGGGCCAAGCTGATGAAGCCGTTGGCGCCGCAGGATGCGCGTTCGCTGTCGCTGCGGACGCATTCGCAGACCTCGGGCTGGTCCTTGACCGCGCAGGACGTGTTCAACAATGTCTCGCGCACGCTGATCGAAGCGATGGCGGCCACCCAGGGCCACACCCAGTCGCTGCACACCAATGCGCTGGACGAGGCGCTGGCGCTGCCGAGCGACGCCTCCGCCCGCATCGCCCGCAACACCCAACTGTTCCTGCAGCAGGAAAGCGGCACGACCGGCATCATCGATCCCTGGGGCGGCTCCTTCTATGTCGAGCGGCTGACGGCCGAGCTTGCCAAGAAGGCGTGGGGCCATATCCAGGAGGTTGAAGCGCTCGGCGGCATGGCCAAGGCGATCGAAGCCGGCCTGCCGAAACTGCGCATCGAGGAGGCCGCGGCGAAGACGCAGGCGCGGATCGATTCCGGCGCGCAGGCCGTGATCGGCGTGAATAAATACAGGCCGACCGACGAAGCCGCGATCGATGTGCTGAAGGTCGACAATTCGGCGGTGCGCCGTTTGCAGATCGACAAGCTGTCGCGGCTGCGGGCCGAGCGCGACCCCAAGGCAGTCACCGAGGCGCTCGCCAACCTCACCCGCAGCGCCGCACAGGGTAACGGCAATCTGCTGTCGCTTGCGATCGACGCGGCGCGGGCGAAAGCAACTGTCGGCGAAATCTCCGATGCACTGGAAAAAGCATTCGGCCGCCACCGCGCCGACATCAAGTCAATCACCGGCGTTTATTCGCGAGAGGTGTCCGGGATGTCCGACAAGGTCCAACGCGTGCACGAGCTTGTCGAAGCGTTCGAGGAGGCGGAGGGCCGCCGCCCGCGCATCCTCGTGGCCAAGATCGGTCAGGACGGCCATGACCGCGGCCAGAAGGTGATTGCGTCGGCCTTTGCCGACCTCGGCTTCGACGTCGACATTGGGCCGCTGTTTGCGACCGCCGACGAGGCCGCCCGGCAGGCGGTGGAGAACGACGTCCATATTATCGGACTGTCGTCGCTCGCCGCCGCGCACCTGACCGCCGTGCCGGACCTGCGCGCGGCGCTGAAGACGCATGGCCGCGACGACATCATGGTGATCGTCGGCGGCGTGGTGCCGCCGCAGGATTATGACGCGCTGTACAAAGCCGGCGCGGAGGCAATCTTTCCGCCGGGCACGGTGATTGCGGAGGCGGCCGAAGAGCTGATCGCCAAGCTCAATGCCCGGCTCGGCCATGGTGCGGCGGCAGAATAGTACAGCGATGTCCAAATCCTTCGCCGGCAATGCGACCGACGCTTTGGCCGCCGAGCTTCGCGCCGGCAACCGCGCCGCGCTGGCGCGGGCGATTACGCTGGTCGAAAGCCGACGCGCCGACCATCAACAGGCCGCGCGGGAGTTGGTGCAGGCGTTGTTGCCCGCGACCGGCAACAGCATCCGCGTCGGCATCACCGGCTCGCCTGGGGTCGGCAAGTCCACCATCATCGATGCGCTCGGGATGAACCTGGTTGCGCGCGGCCACAGGGTCGCGGTGCTCGCGGTCGACCCCTCCTCCACGCGCACCGGCGGCTCGATCCTCGGCGACAAGACGCGGATGGCGCGCCTGGCCGCCGAGGCCCAAGCGTTCATCCGTCCCTCGCCGGCCGCCGGCACGCTCGGTGGCGTCGCCGCCAAGACCCGCGAGGCGATGCTGCTGTGCGAGGCCGCGGGCTTCGACATCATCCTGGTCGAGACCGTTGGCATCGGGCAATCCGAGACCGCGGTCTGCGACATGACCGACTTTTTCCTGGCGCTGATGCTGCCGGGCGCCGGCGATGAACTGCAGGGCATCAAGAAGGGCCTCGTCGAGCTCGCCGACATGATCGCTGTCAACAAGGCCGATGGCGACAATCTTTCACGCGCCAACGCGGCGGCTGCGGAATACCGGGCGGCCCTGCGGATTCTCGTGCCGCGCTCGGTGCATTGGTCGCCGCCGGTCGTCACCTGTTCGGGGCTGGAGGGCCACGGCCTTGCCGAACTTTGGCAGACCGTCCTCGACCACCGCGCGGCGATGCAGGCCTCGGGCGAATTGACGGCGCGCCGGCAGCAGCAACAGGTGAAGTGGATGTGGGCCATGCTCGAGGACGGATTGCGGGCCAGACTGCGCGCCACCGCAACCGTCCGCGCTCACGTGAAGGACCTCGAAACCGCGGTCGCTTCGGGACACCTGTCGCCCGCCGTGGCGGCCGAGCGGCTCACCGCCATGCTGACCTGACCGGGGCGCGCGATGGCAGGAGGGCTGCGGATCATGGTGACGGGGTTTCAGCCTTTTCCGGGTGCGCCCTTCAACCCGACCGAGCCGCTTGTCCGGCATCTGACGCACCTGCGGCGTCCAGCCCTGGCCGATGTCGAACTGATCGGCCATATCTTTCCGGTCAGCTACGACGCCGTCGACCACGAATTGCCTGTTCTGCTGGCCGATCACCGGCCCGATGCGCTCTTGATGTTCGGATTGGCCGCCCGCACGCCTTGTGTCCGGATCGAGACCCGCGCCCGCAACGCGGTGACCGGGCTGTGGCCCGATGCACGCCATGCCCGCCGCACGCGCGGCACCATCGACGGCACCGGGCCCAACGCCCTGGCGTTCGGAGCGCATACGGCCCTTCTGCTGCGGGCCGCCGTGACGACCGGAGTCCCCGCCGCGGCGTCACGAGATGCCGGACGCTATCTCTGCAACTATTTGAGCTGGCGCGCGATCGAAGCCGTGCAGGCTGACAAGACGGGCCTGCGCCTGGCGGCCTTCGTGCATGTCCCGCTGGTGCCGCGAACGGCCGAGACGCGACGGATCGGCGCGAAACCTCAAATCACCGCCGCCGATCTGCGGCGCGTCGGCGAAGCCCTGCTGCTTGCGACCGTGAGGTTCGCAAGACAGCGCTAACGACACATCTTCAGGTTCACATATTTGTCAGCGCGGCGCGGAAGTGCTGGGCAGCTCTGCATCCGCGGAGGTGGTGAATCAGGCCGACAATGCCGATAATAATCATCTAGCAAAGGTGATTTCCGTTGACCGATCTGAGTGCCGACCGATGGGTTTCCACAGCCCATCGCCCGATGGGCTTTATTGAATTTGTTCTGATCGTCGCCGCAATTATGGCACTGAACCCGGCCGCGATGGACCTGATGCTGCCCGCATTGCCGGACATCGCCCACAGCTTCGGGCTGGCCAACACCAACCGGACGCAACTTGTGCTCTCGGTCTATATGGTGGGTTTCGGCTTTGCCCAGTTCATTGTCGGTCCATTGTCGGATCGGTTCGGCCGCCGGGTGACTGTGCTCTCCGGTTTGAGCGTCTATTGCCTCGCCAGCGTGCTTGCCACGCTCGCTCCGTCCTTCGAACTGCTGCTGGTCGCCCGGCTGTTGCAGGGCACGGGCACCGCGGCCGCGCGCGTGATCGCGACATCAATCGTGCGCGACTGCTACAACGGCCGTCGGATGGCGAGCGTGATCTCGCTGGCGCAGATGGTGTTCGTGACGGTGCCGATCATCGCCCCCTCTTTGGGCCAGCTGCTGATGATGATGCGGCCCGACTGGCAGCTGTTGTTCTTCGCCCTGCTGCTGTTTGGCCTCTTCGTGCTGGTCTGGTGCGCCGTGCGCCTGCCCGAGACGCTGAGCCACCACCGGCGCAAATCGATCTCGTTCGGCGACGTGCTGGGTAATTATCGTCGCATCGTCAGCCATCGCCAGACGATCGGCTACACGATCGCAGGCGGCGCGGTCCAGGGCGCAATCCTCTGTTATATTTTCTCGGCACAGCAGATCCTGTCGGTCCACTACGAGCTCGGCCGCTATTTCACGCTGGCCTTTGCCACCGTTGCATTCGGCTTCATGACCGGGGGCTTCCTGAATTCCCGCTTTGTCGAGCGCCTCGGCATGCGACTGATCTCCCACGCCGGCCTGGTCGGCCTTTGCATCGTTTCGGCTTTGATGCTGCTCGGCGCTTTGCTTGGCTACGCACCGCTCTGGCTCTACATGGCCGTTGCGATCGCCACGACGTTCGGTGTCGGCGTTACGTTCGCCAATTTTACCGCGCTGGCGATGATCCCCCATGGCGATATCGCCGGTACCGCGTCCTCGCTGTTCGGAACACTCACCATCCTGATGGGCGTGGTGATCGGGCTGATCGTCGGGCTATCCTATGACGGCACCGTGATGCCGATGGCGATCGGCATCTTCCTGAGCGCCATCGGCGCGCTGGTGACGGTGCTCATCACCGAGCGCGGACGCTTATTCCTCGCGCCGAAGCGCCCGGCCTGACATCGACATTGCGCCGGGATTGTCGCGTCCCGTTAACCACCGCCTCAAATAGTCCAGCCGTTCACCATGACGGCTGCCATCCCGGGCCGCCAGCGGCGTTATCGTCGCGGCATGGCCCTGGATTTCGACCGACGCCGATTGCTGACATGGTCCGCCACGGGATTGGCGGCCGGCGCGCTGGCGCGTGTTCCGGCCGCGGGCGCGGCCACCGAGCGCGCGACCACACTGATATCAGCGCTTGGACGTGATGCCACCCAGTTCGGCATCCGGCCCGGCAGCCCCGACGACCAGACCCGCCTGCTGCAGCGCGCGATCGACGAGTGCGCGCGCACCGCCATTCCCTTGGCGCTGCCACCCGGCGTCTACCGCAGCGGCCCGCTGACGCTTCCCGACAATGCTCAAGTGATCGGTGTTCGCGGCGCCACCAAGATCGCGTTCACCGGCGGCGCCTGGCTGATGGCGAGCGAGGGCGCCGGCAATCTGGCTCTCACGGGCCTCGTGCTGGACGGAAGCGGCCTGCCCTTGCCGGCCGGCCGCGGCCTCGTGCATTGCCAGTTCGGCCGCACGGTGCGGATCGAGGACTGCGAGATCGTGGAGACCGGCGGCGGCGCGATCTGGTTCGAAAATGTGTCTGGCCATGTGCGCAGCACGCAATTCCGCAACATCGGCCGCACCGCGATCGTCTCGTTCGACGCCAAGGGCCTGTTGATTGCGCAGAACACGATTCTGGGCGCCAACTCCAACGGCATCGAAATCCTGCGCCACGTCATCGGCGATGACGGAACGATCGTAACCGACAACCGCATCGAGACCATCAAGGCCGGCCCCGGCGGCTCAGGCCAATACGGCAACGCCATCAACGCCTTTCGCGCCGGCAATGTGATCGTGCGCGGCAACCGCATCCGCGATTGCGATTTCTCGGCCGTGCGCGGCAACTCGTCGTCCAACATCCAGATCACCGGCAACAGCGTGGTCGACGTCCGCGAATGCGCGCTGTTCTCCGAATTCTCGTTCGAGGCGGCGATCATCGCCCACAACACCGTCGACGGCGCGGGCGTCGGCATTTCCGTCGCGAATTTCAACGAAGGCGGCCGCCTTGCGGTCGTGCAGGGCAACATCATCCGCAATCTCAAGCGCGAACTGCCGCCGGCCGACGGGCCGGACGCCGAGGGCGGCACCGGCATCTTTGTCGAAGCCGACAGCAGCGTCACCGGCAACGTCATCGAGAACGCGCCGACCTTCGGCATCGGCGTCGGCTGGGGCCCCTATCTGCGCGATGTCGCCGTCAGCGGCAACGTCATCCGCAAGGCCTTCATCGGCATCGGGGTTTCCGTCGTGCAAGGCGCCGGTTCGGCGATGATCGACAACAATGTGATCTCGGAGACGCCGCGCGGCGCTGTCGTCGGCCTCGATCACGCGAGGCCCGTCACGCCGGATCTCACGCGCAACGGTGCGGAGAAATTCGCGCAAGTCGTGCTCGGGACCAATCAGGTTCGCTGATACGCGCGGCTAGACTGTTTTCGCTTCTCTTTGAAGCGCGAAAACCGTCTAGATTTTTGTTTGATCGCGTTTTCTTCACGCGAACCGGTTTCCACTTCGCTCGAAAACGCTCTAGGATGCCCGCGCGATCGAGAACGCCATTGCGGCGGTCTCGCGCAGCCGCTGCAAGGCCACGGTGGCCAACTCATCCTCAAAATTGAAATCGCCCGGCGCGAGCGCGTCGATGGCCTCGTCATCGCGCGGTTCCGCCTCGATCTCGGGCTCGGCAGCAGCGAGGGTCGGCTCGTTATCCGGCTCGGATGCACGATCGGCGGCCTCGGTGACTTCGCCTCCCGCCACGTCCAGCGTCACGGGCTCATCGGCCTGCGCAGCGAAAGGCGAGAGCGGCAACCGGGGATCGGTTTCCAGCGGCGCGAGTTTGCGCCAGGTCTCGACCAGCGCCTTGGACTGCTTGATGACGTCGAGAAATTCGTGCTCGCGATAATAGCGCGACCAGCGACCGGTTTCGAAAAGTTCGGTGATGTAATCCAGCCGCTTTTCGGCGAGCCGACGCCAGCGCAGGGGCTGGTAGTCGCGCAATGGCAGAAGCGTGTCCGTCATGAAGATGCAGCGCCAATGTTGCGTGGGAAAAACCACAAACGAGAGCGGATGGACTCGTATGCAAGCAACTGACGCTGTTCTGCGGACTCACAATCCAGCGAATCGATCAATATCCGATTTGTGAAAGTAAAGAAACAACGGCTTCGGATCGCAAGTTCATCCACGGGCTTTTCTGCGCAAGCGGACCGGCCTCATTCCAGGTACAGCATCGCCGAGATCACGGCGACGAGCAGGAGATAGCCGATGTCAAAGGCGAGACCGACCTTGAGGCTGCGCCAATAGGCTTCGTTCGACTGGCGGCGGCTCTGGAAGGCGAAGCCGCCCTGGACCAGAGGCGGCGTGACGATCATCAGCGGCAGGAGCGATTTCATGTGCGGCAACTCCGGAGAGGACGTCGTGGAATGGGCGCAATGTGCCGCCGACCGCTGCGACCGACTGTGACCTCGGTCACCCCCGGTGGGATGCCGCCCAAATGCCGCAAATTGCAGTCAAATCAGCTGATTATCTGGGGTGCGGCGCCTCGAAATTGACCACGCTTCGCCCGGCGCCGTCAGCTACAACCGAAGCCTGCGCGTGATTCGCACAACCCAGCCTCAACCGGTCGCCATGCCCAGCCCTTCGATTCCCGTCTTCGATGGCCACAATGACGTGCTGCTGCGGCTGTTCATGGAACGCAGCGCCACGCCGGTTTCGGACTTCATGGACGGCAACGACAAAGGCCAACTGGATTTTCCGCGCGCCCGCGAGGGCGGTTTGGCCGGCGGACTGTTTGCGATCTTCGTCCCCTCGCCGCGCCAGCCGCGGGGCGGCACTGATGGAGCCGCGCAGGCCGCGGCCGCCGATGCGGCACCCCCCGTGCTCGAGCTCGCCTCCGCCCAGCGCACGGTGCTCGCCATGGCCGCGACCTTGTTCCGGATCGAACGCGAATCCGAGGGGCGCGTGCGCGTCTGTGGCAGCGTCGGCGAGATCCGCGCCTGCGTGGACGCGGGCGTGCTGGCGCCGGTGCTGCACCTCGAGGGCGCCGAAGCGATCGATGAGGACTTCCAGATGCTGGAGGTCCTGCACAAGGCCGGCCTGAAATCGCTTGGTCCGGTCTGGAGCCGGTCCAACATCTTCGGCCATGGCGTGCCCTTCAGCTTCCCGGCCTCGCCCGATATCGGCCCGGGGCTGACCGACGCCGGCAAAGCGCTGGTCAAAGCCTGCAACGAATTGCGCATCCTGATCGACCTGTCGCATCTGAACGAGAAGGGCTTTTGGGACGTGGCGGCGGCGAGCGACGCACCGCTGGTGGCGAGCCATTCCAACGCCCATGCGATCTGCCCGCACGCGCGCAATCTTACCGACCGGCAGCTCGACGCCATCAGGGATTCCGATGGTCTCGTCGGGGTCAATTATGCGGTCAATTTCGTGCGGCCCGATGGAAGGCGCGACAGCAATACGCCGCTCGATCAGGTGGTCGATCATGTCGAGTACCTGATCAATCGGCTCGGCGAAGACCGCGTCGGCCTTGGCTCGGATTTTGACGGCGCGGCGATGCCGAATGATCTGAGCAGCGTCGCGGCGCTGCCGAACCTGGTCGCGGCCATGCGCGCGCGGCAATATGGCGACGCGCTCATTGCGAAAATCTGCAGCGAGAACTGGCTGCGCGTGCTCGGCAAGACGTGGCGACAGCCGGACGCGGCTACAGACCGAACACGCGGCGCGTGATCGCACCCACCTCGGCAAAATCCTTGGCAATGACATGCGCGCCGGCCTGTTTCAGCGTATCGCCATGGCCGTCGCGAATATGCGAGGCGGCGAGCAGACCGATCACCGTCATGCGCGCCGCCAAGGCGGCCTGAACGCCGCCTGCACTGTCCTCAATCACCAGACACGCCTCGGGGTCGCAGCCCATCATCTGTGCCGCATGCAGGAAGATGTCGGGATGTGGCTTGCCGCGCGGCACCTCGAGAGCGCTGAAGACGTTGCTGCCGAACACCTCGCGCAGACCGAGAACGTCCAGGCTCAAGGCGAGCCGGGCCGGAGTCGAACTCGAGGCAATGCAGCGCGCAAGCTGCGGGAATTCGGCGATGTAGTCGGAGGCGCCGGCCACGACCCGCAATTCGCTGCGGAACCGCGCCAGCGTCCGCGCCTCGAAATCGCCGGCAAATTGCGGCGGCAGCCGCTCCCCTCGCGCGGCCTCGGCGGCGGCAATGATCTCAGGCATGCGCCGCCCCATATAGAGACGGTAGGAGTCGTCGCGCGTGGTCGGCACGCCGGCCTCGCTCAAGCATTCAGCCAGCACGGTGTTGCTCAGGACTTCGCTGTCGGCGATCACCCCGTCGAAATCGAAAATGATGAGCCGCTTCATGTCGAGACGATTGCTCCTGCAGTCGGGGATGTCGCCCAGCCGGCGCAAACCGGCAAATCACGATTTGTCGGGGAAGTGTTGCAGCGGCGGGAAGTTTAACGGACTCGCACCGTGATCGCCGCTCGCAAGGAAGACCGCCCGGCTTGCGGCAGATTGGCGCTCGCGCCGGTCGCGGCCGGCACCGGCAGCACCGCGATGGCGCGGGCGATCAGCGCATTGTAATTTTTCACCGAGGTGAAGGCCTCGCGGGAAAAGTCGTGGCGGATGCCGTCGGCGTCCGCCGGCCGCTCCGAACACACGGCAATGACGGTCTCCAGTCCCGGATCGTTCATCTGGTATTTGAACGGCGCGCTGCTGCCCGGAAATTGCACGGGAACACCGGCACGGATGAAATTGTCGGGCTGAAAGCGGTTCGGCAGCAGCACTGTGCCCTCGCCGCGTTCGTCGACATCGGTGAGGGTCAGGTAGCAGTCCCGCGGAGAGGCGATCGTGAAGGTCGGGGCAGCACCCCGGTCATAGGCGCTTGAGTCCGAGATCAACGACAGCTCATTGTTCGGGAGCGGCCGGCTCAGCGCCAGCGGCGTCGCCATGCTCGGGATCGCAACCACGCGGAAATCGGGCAGTTGCGCCGCCAGATCGCGAAATGCCAGTTCGAACTGGTCCCGCGGCACGGACGCCTGCTCCAGGCGGCGCAACAGCAGGCGGAAACGGCCGCTGCTCAAGGCGCGGCCACGGAAATTCTCCGCGTCCAGGCCAAACTCGGCCGCCGCCGCAGTAAGGTCGACGTCGTTCTCATAGCGTTTGGCCAGCGCGTTGATCATCTCGACGCCGTTCAAGGTCAGCGCGGGATCGAGGCCGGCCCGCGCCATGGCGTCCCTGAAGCGCTTGGCGTCGTTTGCCAGCAGCGTGTCCATCGCGGCCTGCGGCGGATAGAGCGCCTCGATCGTTTCGCGCATGTTCGGTGGAAAGGTATTGGCGCCGAGCGCGGTTGCCCGCACCTCGTCTCTCGCCTTTCGCAATCCGCTCTCGTGGCAACCCATGCAGGAGATGCCGTTGGTCACGGAGACATCCTTGCGCGAGACATCGCGGACGATGTTGATCGGCGCCTTGTCCAGGCGTTCGCCGCTGCCCTTGTTCAGGCCGTAGCCCTGAAAACCGTTGGCGAGGCTGAAAATCGTCTCGCCGCCATCATGGCGGAAGCCGGCGCCGCCGGGCCCGAGCGGAAACTCGAACAGGTTCTGCCGATCGCGATTGCCGGCGAAATCATACGAGGTCCAGAAATAGCCGAAGCGCGAGGGATGGCGCTCGATCAGACGATTGTTCTGGCTGACGCCGGATTTCTGGAAGCCTGCCCGTTGCGCCACGAAATTGCGGATGTCGGCCTCGAGGTCGACGCCCTGCTGGCCGGCCAGTTCCGGAAGGCTTTGCGGCACTTTCAACAACACATGATAGAGCGGCGGCTGCGCGGCATTGAAGGCGAACCAATCGCCGCGGACATAAGGCAGCGCGGACCGCGTTGCCGAAAAGAGCGCGCCGCTGGTGTTGGCCTGGGCCTCGACATTGTAGGGGTAGACCGCCAGCACATTGTCCCATTCGGTTGCGCTCCAGCCGATGTCGGTCAGGTTGAACCGCAGGATGGTCGCTTCCGGATCGATCGTCTCGAGCCTGATGATCTCGGACGAACGGCTCAGCGAATTCAGCAATTTGATCGCGGCCTGCCGGTAGACCGTCATCGCCTGCGCATCGGTACAGGTGTTGGCGAGATGGGTAAGCGTCAGGTAGCGGGTGCCGGCGCGGCGGCCGCGCGGCAGCCGATCGAGATCGGCGGCCATCAATGCCACCATGTCCGCGAGGCTGATGGTATGATGGAGGCTGCAATCCGCCACGGCCTTGGCGCCGAGCGAGGAGATCCAGTCTTCCAGCGCCTTCAGGTCGGCCTCGCTGACATCGGGATATTTTGTCTCGCCTTCATAATTGATGTCGTAGGGCATCTCCTTGTCGGCGATCTGGCGGAAAATTTTCGATCCGAAGGGATTTCCGCGCAGCACATAATGGGGATCGGCGGCGATCTCATCGAGTTTGAGGATGTTGCCGAAGTTCTTTGCCGGACGCTCGCGTCCAATCAGCTGTCCCTGTTGATGGCAGCGCGCACAATGCTTGCTGAGCACGTCGAACGCGGCGCGAGCCACGGGGTCCGCCGGAGGTGTCGCCGTGGCGACAGGCCCTTCCGCCGCGCCTGATATCGAGGCGCTGAAGGGCGGCAAACCGGGGACCGCCAATCCCGTGACCGCCGCCAGCAAGAGGCCGGCAGCGCCGATGGCTCGCGTGAGCCGCAGGCGAAATCGCAACCGGCGTTTCGCCATTGCTGAACTCCGAGCTTCCCGTACCAGACGTCCAGCAGGTCTGTCTGGAGCAATGCTGCGAGGTTCAAGCCGGACGGGCGCAAACGGTCTCGGGAATCGGCAAAATAAGAGGCCCGTCCGGGGGGACAACCGGACGGGCCAGCCGCATGGCGCTTGGGGTGGATGGGCGCTCGCGCCGATACAGCCTGAAGAAGGAGAGGATTGGGGAGCCTCTCACCGCCATTGGTCGCGGCAGCCGGCGGCATGGTTCAAATTCCCGACCCCGCGATCGGAAAATCTCGTGCCGCCAAAGCATTGGAATCCCACGCGTTCCCGGAAAATGACGCGTCCGTGATCTAGCGCTGCGGCGAGCTTTGCACCGGCGCGTTGGTCGCACCCGCGCTGAGCGAGCGCGAGGCGGCCTGCAAGGCGGCCACGGCGTCGGCAAGTCCCGCACCAAACTGATCGTCGCGGCCCTTCGGCCCGAGATCGCGGGCCGTCAATGTCAGCGCGGCCCGGACCCCGTCTGGCGTGATGCCGGGATTGCGGTCGATCAGCAACGCCGCCAGCCCGCTCACATAGGCGGCGGCAAACGAGGTGCCCGAACTGACCTGGTATTTGTCGTCGAGCGCGGGCATCAGGATGTCGACGCCGGGCGCGGCGAGCGCGATATAGGCGCCGCGATTGGAATTGGGAAACAGCCGGTCGGCACTGTCGGTCGCGGTCACCGCGATGACATGGGCGTCAGCCGCGGGATAAAGCGGGGGCGAGTTCGGACCGGCATTGCCGGCGGCGGCGATCAGCACGATGCCGCGCGCCGAGGCCGCCGCAAGGGCCTGGGCCAGCAGCGGATCGCGCGGGCCCGCGAAGCTCATATTGATGATCTGGGCGTTCTGCGCCACCGCGTAATTCAAGGCCTTCAGGACCACGAAGGACGTGCTCTCCGCGCCCGCCGCCTGCGTTGCGCCGAACGCCCGGATGGCAATCAACCGCGCCCCGGGCGCGCTGCCGATCAGGCGAAGATGCGCGGCGATGGCACCGGCGACACCGGTGCCATGCGGATGCGGCCCCTCCTTGCTGTTCAGCGCGTCGTAAGTGCCGAGAATGACGCCGGCAAGCTCGGGATGGGTCACGTCGATTCCGGAATCGATCACGGCAATGGCGACGTCGGTCCCGCGAGCCATCCGATGCGCTTCCGCCAGATGCAGCTTGGCGACGGCATACTCGCTGGGATCGCCTTCGGTGACGGCAGGTGCCGTTTGCTGGGTTCGGATCCGCTGGTTGGGCTGCGCCAAACGAACATCGACATCGGTGGCCAGATCGTTCAGCACCGTCGTGATCGAACGGCTGTCCGGGATCCGCCAGCGGAACACCGTTGCGGCAATCAGCGGCAGCACCTGCGACTCGACGCGCACCAATCGATGTTTGCGCGACAGCGCCTCGATCTGGGCCTCGGTCTTCTCGCCATCGACGACGATCAGCACCTCGCGCGGCATCGCGAGAGAGAGATCGAACACCGGATTGTCGTTGTTGACGACCCTCGGCGCGGCGCGCTTGGTTCGGCCCGACCAGCTTCGCGGATCACCGGACGCAATGTCAGCCAGAAAGGTGTCGTCGCCGCCGATGCGGCTGTCGTCCAGCATCGTTCGCGGAATGGGGACCGTGCGCAACGGGTCCTGGAAACCCGTCCCCGGCCGTAACGACGGCAGGTTGGTCAATTGCGCCTGCGCGGTCGAACCGAGGACGACCAGACCCACGACCGCTAAAAGAAGGCGCGCCGCCACGACGAGACCGGCGACCCGATACCGACGGGCTGGCTTGGCCATGGATCGCACCCTTCAAGCAGCCGTCGCGGGATCAATCGGTGAACGATCGGACGGGATCGCTACTGCGACAGTTCGGCAAAGCCGACGATCTTGTCGTCGCGCAACTTCCGGACCAGCGCCTCGGAGTCATCCTTCGACATCGCTTTGTCGCCGAGCTGAATGCGGAACATGCCGGCCTTCGGCCCTGCGATGATCGAGCCGCCATAGGTCTCGAGAAACTGCGTGATGTCGGCAAGCCTGGTATCCGGCTGGAAACGAACCAGGGCCCGAACACCGTTACCGCCCGCACCTTGATAAGACGCGGCCTGATAGCCCGGCACGTGCTGCATCATGATCGCGCCGATCACGCCTGCCTGCAGCAAGAGCGCGAGCGCGCCGACGGCGGCCGAATAGGCCAGTGTCCGCGGCGACAGGCCCAGCAGAAACTCCGCCATCCGGGCGATCGGGTTCGACGAGCGGCGTGGCGCGCGACGCGGCTCCGCTTCGATCGCCGCGAACAGCTTTTGCATCGCCTGCGCCGACGGCGCACCAAGGCTTTCATTCACATGAATGGTCTCGGCAATTTCATCCTGAATCAGGGCATATTGCCGGGCGAGTTGAGGGTCGCGCGACAGCGCATCCTCGACGCGACGTGCATCGCGTGCGTTGAGCGTTCCCGTCGCATGCCAGGGCAGCAGCCCTTCTACGTCTTCAGGTTCCATTGCGCCGATTCCCATCGTCATCGCAGTCATGGCCAACCTCGTTCCACGCCGGCCCGTTTCAGGAACTCGGCCAATTTCTTGCGCGCGTAGAACATGCGCGTCTTCACAGTGTTCTCCGGGATTCGAGTGATCGCCGCTACCTCTTCCACGGATTTTTCGTGGTAGTAGACGAGATCAATCACCTCCCGGTGCTCGGGCGACAACGCGGCGATGCATTGCCGCAAAACTTGTCCGGTGTCCTGCTTCGCGAGAACGACTTCCGGATCATCAGAGGTATCTTCAATCGCAGCGGCAGTCTCATCATCGAGCTCCGCGTCTTTCCTGCGACGCAGGACAGACAAAGCCTTGAACCTCGTGATCGCCAGCAACCAGGTGGATACGGCAGACCGGCCCTCAAAACGACCGGCCTGACGCCACACATCGAGGAACACCTCGCTGATGAGGTCTTCCGCGACCGACTCATCGCGTGTGAGCCGCAGCGCAAAACGATAGACCCTGACATGGTGCCGTCCGTACAGCACCTTCATGGCCAGCCGGTCTCCTTGCGCGATCCTGGCGATCAGGCTTTCGTCCGAATTCGCCGGCATTCCGCTCAAGGTCCTGCTCACGAATTTGGTCGCGGCGAAGTCGGGGAAGGTTCGAAGGACACCAAAAATCTTCTTTAATGATCCGAAGGACTTACGCCAATCCGTGAGGAACCGCACAGAAATTGCCGAAAATGATAGCAATCGCAAGCAGGTCCCGGGCGGGTCAGACAAGCCGGCAGCCGGCCGATCCCGCGGATTTTCGATAAAATTACCGGATTCGCGGCAAAGCGGTCGAAACCACGCCCGCAGCCCAATCTGTCCTGCCGCGTCCCGCCCCGCCCAGGATACCAATCCTAAAGGGGTTCTCAATTACCTTCCGCCAGCCAAGTACCCGCAAGGCCAATGTCGGGGCCGTTCCCGGCCGCGTTCGCATGCGGCGCAATCAAGATCGGCAATGACGCCTGCAATTTTGGACGACGCGGTTGGGAATTCGCAGCTGGGTTCTCTCGATGGGTTGGATGGATTGGATGACCGGAAGCTCCGCAGGCTTGCTCGGCGAACTCGAGACATCGCTGGCACACAGCGACGATGTTCGTCGCGTCGAGATGCTGCGCCGCGTCACCGACCTCTTCCTGCTCCACGCATCGAACTACAGCGAGGAGCAGACGTCCGTGTTCGACGACGTCTTCGAGGTGCTGGTCCGCAAGATCGAAATCTCGGCCAAGGTCCTGCTGTCGCAACGGCTGGCGCCGGTTCCCTCGGCGCCGCCCCGCGTCATCCACACCCTCGCCTTCGATGATGCCATCGAAGTCGCAGCGCCGGTGCTGGCACTGTCCGAGCGCCTCACCGACGACATGCTGATCGACAACGCCAAAACCAAGAGCCAGGATCACCTGCTCGCGATGTCCGGACGCAAGCAAATCTCGGCCCCCGTTACCGACGTGCTGGTGGACCGCGGCGACAGCAATGTGGTCAGCGCCATCGTCGGCAACCTCGGCGCCGAGTTCTCCGAAGGCGGCTACAATCGTCTGCTCGACTTGTCGGAGCGCGACGACGATCTTGCCACTTGCGTCGGCACCAGGCCCTCGATCCCGCGCCATCATTTCGTGAAGCTGTTGTCGCGCGCCTCCCACACCGTGCGCTCACGGCTTGAAGCGCTGAATCTCGACGCGCCGCGCGCGGACGTGACCGGCGCGGTCGCGGACGCAACGACCAGGACCCATGAACGTTCGGCGGCCGAAAGCGCGAGCCTCGCCGCGGCCGAACGCCTGGTTGAACAACTGCATTCGGAAGGGCGGCTCGACGGCGATCAAATCGCGGCCTTCGCCAATGCCGGCCGCTTCGAAGAGACCAATGCCGCGCTCGCGCTGCTGGCCAACGTGCCTGTCGCGCTGGTTGAAACGCTCATGATCAAGTCGCGATCGGAAGGCGTCATGATCCTGGCCAAGATCATCGACCTGCCCTGGCTCGCGGTGAAGGCGATCCTCGACATGCGCTCTGCCTTGTCCGGAACATCCGTGCCACCGGACCTGAATTTCTGCAAGGTGAGCTACAGCCGCTTGAAACCGGCGACGGCCCAGCAAGTGTTGCGGTTCCATCGAACGCGCAGCAAGAGCGGATAATTTCCCTGCGACCGGCGATGCCCACAAACTCGTCATCGTCGCGTGAAACCTCATACCGATTTGGGCATTGATCCTGCTCGATGCGCAACTCCGGCTGAGGTTCCCATGCAGCCCACGCACAAGCCATTGGCAATTGTCGTCGAAGACAATGATCTGCTCCGCGACCTTGTTGCCGTTCTGCTCGAGGAAAGCGAGATGGAGGTTGTCGCCTGCGACAGTGCAGAGGCGGCATTGACCGCGCTCGATCGTTACGGCTCGCGCGTCAACATGATCTTCACCGACGTGAACCTCGCAGGGATGCTGACGGGGGTTGAACTCGCGGCAATCGCAAAGCAGAGATTTCCCGATCTGTGCGTGCTGGTCACGTCCGGAAAACAGGCGCCACCCTTGCCGGCGGGGACCCGCTTTCTCGCCAAGCCCTGGATGCCGCTCGATGTGCTGCGAGAGGCGGAACGTATCCGGTAGCGCGAGCGGCGTGACCCTTCGAAGACCGCCTGACATCCGGCCCAGACCGAGGTCAGATCCTCAATACGCGATGTCCTGCCAAGCCGCCCAGGGCCGCAACGGCGGCAATCGCGAGTGCGTACCAGGTCGCGACAAAGAGCGGTGAATCGTCGGTGCAATGCGCGGCATAGACCGTGGCCGCGAGGCCGCCGCTCAGCAATCCGGCAACCGCACCGGCCACGGCAGGCCGCGTCGCCGCACCGCGCCGCAACCCAATCAGCGCCGCAATCAAAAGCGGCAGCGCCATCGCTGGAATCGCGCTCAGGCAGACCCGCGAATTGCTGCCGACCAGCCGCGCCGTCCATGGTCGCGTCTGCGGCGTCGCGAGATCGAGCGCGATGCCCGCCGCCAGCAGCGCGACCGGCACCAGCAGCAACCAGGCGCGCGACCCCACAACGGTGCCTGGCCGCGACAAAGCGAGCACGACAGTCAGCGCGGATGCGGCGAGCGACAGCGTCACCACGAATTTCAGGTCGAAAAACAAGGTGTGCGCGGCGGCGGTGAAATCCGGCCGCGGCCCGAGCACGGCGATAAAGAACGCGATCGAGAGCGGCGCCGCGGCAAGCAGGGACAATAGCAGCGCCGTCCTGGTCGGGGTTGCGCGCCAGTCATTGTCGGCGGCCAATGTGCGAAGCAGATCGTCGGTCCGCATGGTCAGTCCTTTCGAAGCTTCGCGGCCAAAGCGGCGAGCCCGCGATGCAGCGCCACGCGGACCGCGCCTTCGCTCATCGCGAGCTTCGCCGCCGTGTCCTTGATCGAGGCGCTGTCGACGGAAATCGCGCGGACCACGTCGCGCTGTCGGGCCGGCAATCCCTCCAGATGCTTGTCGACCTCGCGCTGGCTCGCGACGTCCCTCTCCGGCTCGGCCGGCAAAATCTCCGCAAACTCGTCGATATCCACGAACACGCGCCGGCCCTTGCGGCGTAGCGCGTCGATCAGCTTGTTGCGGGCGATCGCAAACAGCCAGGGGCCGAGCGGAGCGGCCGGATCCCATGTGTGTCGTTTCAAATGCACCGCCAGCAAGATCTCCTGCACGATATCCTCGCTCAGATCAGTCGGCTGGCCCGCGCGCGCAAGCCCGCGCCGGGTGACCGCGCGCAACACCGGCGCGACCACCGTCAAAAGCCGATGATAGGCCGCGCTGTCGCCATCGACAGCACGCCGCATCAACGCGGTCCACTCCCGCGTCCCGCCGGTTTGAGGGTCCTGCACCAAGCTGCGGCAAATTCGTTCAGGAGCTTCAAAACGAGCGGCGGCAGCGCCGATTTGCGGCGTGCGCGCCCTCCTCGCATCGAACTCCATGTTGAGGGTGCCGCAACCTATCATGAACACCGACGACAAGGCAGTGCCGAACCCGCTCCGGCTTGCCCTTAAGTTTCGCAGCCAAGTCCTTGGCTGTTACGCCCGTTCGCCGCGATTTCTGCGGTTCTGGGCTGAGAGCCGCGGCCGGTCGGCCAGCCCGCGGATGCCGCGCCAAGGCCCCGACCGGGCGAGCCATCGGCATCTTCGCCTCGTTTTTGCCTTGTGCTGAGCCAAATTTTTCGCGGTTCCGCCCCCTTGTCGTCATGGCGGCAGCTTTCCTTGGCGGCGGGTGGATTTGGACCGACCTTGGCAATTTTGGGGAGACTGCCATGACGATGACTGCCATTGGGCGTACGATTTCCTTTGTCTGTGTCTGCGTATTGCTTGGTGTCTTTGTCAGCGCGTTGTTTCGCACGGCTCCGGCGGAAGCCCGTTGCGTGACCAGCAAATGTGCCGCCGAAACCCGCAAAAGCGCCGACGACAGCCAGGGCAAGACAGGGCGGGTGGCGCAACGATCCCATCATCGCCACGCTCACCGCATCGCGAAACGGCACCGGATCGATCCCGACCAGGCCAATGCGGCTTCGGACGTGAAATCCTTGCCGGTGAGGGTTGCCGATGCCCGCGCCGAGATGATGCCCGGCGGCAGCGCTTCGGATGCGACCGCAGCCGCGCCATCTGCCGCGCAGGCTTCGGCCGAGGCGAAGGAGCCGAGCCCCGCCATCGAGATCGTCAATTCCGACGAGTTGAACGATCTGGACCGCGCCGCGACAACCAAGGCGCTTCCGGCCGCCTTCGCCAACGCGCATGCGGAGATGCGCGACGACCAGTCCTCGCCCTGGCGCCAGACCTCGCTGATCGGCAAGGCCTTCATCGTCATCGGGGTGATGCTCACCCTCGCCTCCGCGGCGCGGATGCTGATGGCGTAGCCGCGCTCGGTCTCCGCGGCCTGCTTCGATGGTCGGCCGCCGATCGCTGCTCATTGGCCCGCGCTCTGCGCCAGCGCAGCACTGACCAGCAGCCGATAGGCCCGCTCGCGCAAACCCGTCGGCCGGTCGAGGCCGAGCCGCTGCAAGGCGGGGACGGCCTCGGGGCCTGGCCCCGCCATTCCGCGCAAAACGAGTTTGGCCAAAGCCAGCGGCGATGCCGAAGCGTCGCGGAGCAATTCCAGCGCCGGGATCAGTTGCTGCTCGGTGTCGGTGAAATCCGATCCGAACGGAAAGCGCGGCAGCAGACCCTTGTCGCGAGCGGAGCGAAGGGCGCGCGCGATGCGCTCGGGAGAATTGTCGCGATGCGCGGGTGGAATTTCGTAGCTTCGCGCCAGCTTGCCGGCGTCCTTGGCCTGCCTCATGAGTTCGGACTGGAAGCGCGAATCCGTCACCGACAGCATCGCCGCGATCACCTCATGGTCCGCCTTGCCGCGCAGATCGGCGAGGCCGTATTCGGTGACGACGATATCACGCAGATGGCGCGGGATGGTCTGGTGGCCATAGGCCCAGCGGATATTTGACGCCACGGCGCCGCCCGCCCTGCGCGTTGATTCCAGCGTGATGATCGAGCGCGCGCCTTGCAGCGCAAACGCCTGGGCGACGAAATTATACTGACCGCCGACCCCGCTGACGACGCGCCCGTCCTCGAGACCGTCGGAAACGACCGCTCCCAGCAACGTCGCCATCATCGCGTTGTTGACGAAGCGGGCATCGATTCGGCCGCGCCGCTTTTGCTCGGCGTCTTCAAAGATTTCGTTTGGAAACGAGATCGCCTTCATCTGGATGCGCGCGAGCTGCTCCGGCGGCATCTCACGCAATGCACGATAGAAGGATTTCGGACCGAGGAAGAACGCCGCGTGCAGCACCGCGCCGTCCACCTCGCGGCGGATAATGCCCTGTTCGATCAGCGCGAGGAACGATTCGAAGAACATTTCACTGACGCCATACAGACCGAGGCGGAACGGCGCCAAGTCCTCGCCGGCCGGCGGCGGCGCGCGATGGCCGAGCGCCGCGACGGTGGCGCGGAAATCAGTGTTGTTCCGGTCGCGCAGGATCAGGCTTTGCGCCAGCGCATCGCCGACCTGGCCGATACCGATCTGCAGGCTGCCGCCATCCCGTACCAGCCGCGATGCATGCAGGCCGATCGCGTATTTCGTATCCGAAATCGGCTCCGTGGGCGGCGCGAACAGCGGGAAGTCCAGCGCCGGATTATCGAGCACGCCCGCAAACTCGACGCCCCCGCAGGCCGCGTCGCCGCCCAAGAAGGGCAGTTCGGAATTGACCTCCGCGTAGAACTGAAACGACGCCTGCCCGGCGCGGCGGGCTTTCAAGAGATCGACCGTGATGTCGGTGTTGCAGGAGAAGCTGTAGCGCGCCTCGCCGCCAACACTGCGCTTGGCGACCAATTGGGCGACGACATTGACGCCCTTCGCCAGCAGATATTGCAGCGCATGGGTGTAGTTCGCCGCGATGTAGTTCTGTTGCGCGTGCGGCGAGTTCAGCCAGCGCCCGGCGAGAAAGAAGAACTCGATAACCTCGATATTGGCCGGCAGCGTGCCGGCATGCAGCGCCGCGGCATATTTCAGATCGGGATAGCCGCCGAACAACCGCTCAATGATCGGGCCGATGAACCGCTTTTCCAGCTCGGCTTTGGGTCTCGGTTTTTCCAGGGTCAGCGCCGTGAAGATCGTGAGCCTGATCGACGGGTCGGCCACCGCGCGATCGAACAACGCGTTGGTGATGTGATTGGCCTTGCCCAGCCCGAGCGGCAAACCCAGCACGATTCGCTTGCCGGTCTGCTGCAGAATGGCGTCGGCGATCGACCCGGCGTCGGAAAAGTGTTGCGGCATGGGCGATCAGGCCGCGCCGTCGAGCGTGGTCGGAGGGACCGGGCGTGACAACGCCCGGTCTCGGCCCGAGATAAAGCTGTTGTGAAGACGATTGTTCATGACTGTGTCTGGCCGGCAACGAGGCTTGCAGCGTCTTTCAACCGCGCGAGTTCGGCCGTTTCATCGCACTGTCGCATACTGCCTTGACCGGTCAAGCGAAACCCGACCGATGCGGCATGACCGATCCACAGCCGTGATTTTCTCGTCCGACGGCTTTGTTTGCCTGGGCCTGCGCGGCGCTCCCAGCTTTGTTTTTGGGGACCTGGATTGCCGCGGCATCGGCGAGCTAGCTCGCCTATGTTCCGGCCATCCACGTCTTTGATGCTGCGCGGCGAAGACACGGATGCCCGGCACGAAGCGGGGCATGACGATCTCACTGGCATCATGCGGACACGCTCCCTCGTTCTCGCGATCCTGCGGACCCGAGCTTTGATAAATTATCCTCATCGCACTCCTCGAAAAGCTGAGAGAGCGCAGGGAAGGCCGGGCGCTCAACCGCACCCGCAGCGCTCGTGTCAAAAGTAAAAACAACACGAGCCG
>Ga0081455_10000578_pt1 | contig 47746 bp, 37 predicted proteins | sample TabmetS3T2R1_FD_70207 | JGI IMG/M metagenome (GOLD analysis project Ga0081455, IMG submission 70207) | Tabebuia heterophylla rhizosphere microbial communities from the University of Puerto Rico - S3T2R1 | ecosystem: Host-associated > Plants > Roots > Rhizosphere ...
GGCGCCGATCGGTGAGCGGCGGGCGCCACCGGCGAGCCTGGGGTGGCCACATGGACGTGCGCGCCGAGCTCGGCGCGAGGCTGCGTCCCGTTCGGGGCGATGTGCCAGACTCCGATGCTCATGCCGGGCAGCGTGCCCAAGAGGCCGAACGGATAGCCACGCAAGTGCGCACCCAACAGTATGGGAATTGCAGCGTAAGCCCAGGCCACGTAGCTCGGCGTCCCGGCAACACTGACCACCATGGGCCGACACGACGTGCCTATCCGCACACGCTCTGAGGCGGCCATGCCGACCTCCCTCGCCGAGGAACGCGATGCCGTGCCCACGCCGGCCGAGGCCGCCGTCGCCGGGGGTCGCACCCTGCCGCCGCGTGCGAGCCGCCTGCTGACCGCAGTCCCCGACCTCGTCGGGCCGGCGGTTGCTGGGTTCTCGCTGCCTGCCATGGTCCTGTTGCTGCTCGACTTCTTCGTCATCCCGCTGGCCCTCGTCCTGGGCGTGGCCGGCGCCGTTGCGGCCGTCCTCGTCACGCTGTCCGGCGGACCGGAGGACGACGCCAAGGACGCGACGAGCCGACCGCATGCGGTCCTGTGGACCGTGCTCGCGCTGGGCCTGGCCGGCGGGTTCTTCGTGGCGAACGCCGGGTATTCCGCGCAGAACCTCTACGTGACCCGCGATCCCGGGACCTACACCGTGACCGCGGAATGGCTGACACACAGCCGGGGGGTGCTCGTCCCGACCGACGGCGACGTCTTCGGTACCGTGCCGGGGCTCGAGGCGGAGTCCGCCGGGTTCCGGCTCGACCCCCATGACTCCGACCGCGTCTACCCGCAGGGCAACCACCTGCTGCCGGCGCTGCTCGCCGTGGGCGGCTGGGTCGCCGGTCCGGAGGTCTTGCTCCGGATCAACGCCCTCATCGGCGCAATGGCGCTGCTGGCGGTCTTCGGGCTGGCCCGGCGGTTCATCGGCGGCCCGTTCGCGCTGGCCGCCGTGGCGGCGCTGGGGCTGTCGCTGCCGATGCTGCAGTTCAGCCGCGACAACTACACCGAACCGCTCACGTTGCTCCTGCTCTTCGGTGGGCTCTCGCTGTTGTGGCGAGCGCTGCAGACGCACCGACGGTCCCAGTTCTTCGTCGCCGGTGTGACCATTGGGTCGACCGCGATGGCCCGCATCGACGCCTACGCGGCGTTGCTCGCGGTGATCGTTGCCGGCGTGGCCATGCTCGCGGCGGCACCGGCCGGCGAGCGTCGCGCCTGGCTGGCCCGGGTGGGTTGGCTGGCGGCCGGCACGATCGTCACCGCGTGGCTGGGCTTCGTGGACGTGACCCAGCTGTCCAGCGGCTACTACGCCGACACCCGCAAGTTCATCGTGCCGCTCCTGTACGCCGCGGTGGGCCTGACCGTCGTGGGCGCGGTGGTGGTGGCTCTCGCCTGGCGGACCCAGGTGCTGGGCCGGCTGTCCGCGCCGCGTTGGCGTGGCTGGTGGGCCGCCGGCGCAGCGGCGCTGGTGGTGGCCGCCTTCGCCGTGCTCGCCTCGCGCCCGCTGTGGATGAAGGACATGGGCAGGTGCGACGCACTCATCGGCAGCCTCCAGCAGTCGATGGGTCTCGAGTACGACCCGTGCCGGACATACGGCGAGCAGACGGTGTCGTGGTTCGCCTGGTACTACGGCTGGCCCATCTACGCACTGGCGGCGCTCGGCCTGGCGCTGCTGGCCTACCGCGTCATCCAGCGCGGCGATCTGCCGCTGCTGGCCCCCGTCGGGGCGGTGATCGGGTTGTCCCTGATGTACTTCGTGAGCCCGAACATCTATCCCGACCAGGTGTGGGCGATGCGGCGCTACCTGCCCGTCGTGATCCCCGGCCTGCTGGTCAGCGCCGCCTACCTGCTTCATGTCCTGTGGCGGCGGCGCAACGGGGACCCGGTCCGCCGCGCGGGCGGATACCTCGCGATCGGGCTGGCGGCGCTCCTCGTAGCGTGGCCTGCCGTGGTGACCCACCCCATGTGGGCCGTGCGGACGGGTGTCCCGCAGCTCGCCCAGGTGGAGGCGGTCTGCAATCGGATCGGTGACGACGCCGCGGTGGTCGCCCTCGGCACCTCCGCCATCGGTTCCTACACGCAGACGATGCGTTCGTTCTGCGAGGTGCCGAGCCAGGACATGGCCGACCCGTCGCCGGCGCGTCTGGCCGAGGTCCGAGCCAACGTCGAGGCCACGGGCCGAACCCTCTACGTGATCTCCGAGCAGGCCCAGTTCGTGCCCTACGAGCCCGGGCAGCCCGCGGACCCCGGGTCGTTCTCCACCGTCGAGGTCGCCAAGTGGCCCGAGCGGTTGGGGGACGTGCCGAACGGCGCCCACCGGTACCCTGTGCCGCTGTACCTGGGCGAGGTCAACGCGGACGGCACGGTCCGGCCGATCGTCTGATCCCGCCGGCGCTACCGCCCCTTGGTCACAACCCAGAACGAGTTCCCGTGGCGCTCCGCCCCGGGAAGCCGCGCGAACAGCGGCGCCACGATCGCCGCCAGGTCCGACGCGTGGTGGGCCACGTACCAACACGGGAGGTGCGTGTCGAAGACGGCGTCGCCACCGAGCACGAAGGCGGCCAGGACGTACTGCTCGGAGTAGTAGCGGTCGTTCCACGCGTCGGGGTAGTCGTCGGGGAGGAAGATGTCGTGGAACTGGACGTGCACGCCGGCGGGCAGGCTGGGCAGCACCTCCATGAAGAGCACAGTGGCGTCGGAGTTCTGCAGGGCGCGGTGTGAGTTGTCGACGAACAGGACGTCACCCGGTTGGAGCCGCTCGAACACGGCGAGGTCGACGTCTTCGACGGGCGAGCGCAGGACCTCGTCGCAGATGGCGTCGATCGCGGCGCGGGGATGAGGGTCGATCGACACGATCTTCGTGGGCAGGTCGTGATCGGTGATGGCCCGGCGGGCGAACGACGTCGAGTTGCCGGAGCCCACCTCCATGTAGGTGCGTGGGCGCTCGTGCACGAGCAGCGAGTACAGCGCGGCCGCATCCAGCCCCGGGATCCAGCCGTTCCACCACCGGGGCTCGTGCTCGGGCAAGCCGTCGCCATGGACCGGGATCGTCGCCAGGTCATCGGCCAACGCCGCGATCCCCTCCAGGCGAGCGCGGTAGCGGTCGTCGCCTGCGCGCAGCCGCTCGAGGAGGAGGGGGTGCGTCGGCAGGCCGTGGCCGAATCGCGACCTGGGCGCCACCGGGTAGTCGAGGGTGATCGTCACCGCGCCGGCCGGTGACTCCACTCCCTCGTCGGTGGGCGGTGGATCGGCGGCGGCTCGGCGGCGAAACACGGGCATCGACGTTACCGGACGCCCCCGGTGTCGATGACCACCGGCACGCCGGCCACCGCCGCTTACCGGGTCGAGCGAGCGGTGCTTCGTGTACACATATGCTGCGGTGATCCCTCGGGGGGCGACGGTCTCCGGGGAGCGTCCGGCGCCCGAGAGGCCAGGAGGTCCCGCCTTGTTCGAGCTCGACGTCGCGATACTCGGAGGATGTGGACGCGTGGGCCTGCCACTGGGCCTGGTGTTCGCGCAATCCGGCGCGACTGTGGCGCTCTACGACATCAACGGGCAGGCGGTCAGTGCGGTTGCTGGCGGGCGCATGCCGTTCGACGAGCCCGGGGCGCCGGAACTGCTCCGCTCCGCACTGGACGACGGCAAGCTACGGGTCACCGCCGATGTGGAGATCCTGTCCCGCGCCGAGGCGATCGTCGTCGTCATCGGTACGCCGATCGACGAACACCTCAATCCCGACCTGTTCGCCGTGCCCAACGCCGTCGCCAGCGTGGCCGACACCCTGGTGGACGGTCAGCTGGTCGTGCTCCGGAGCACCGTCTACCCCGGCGTCACCGCCCTCGTCGAGCAGGTGGTCAACCGGCTGGGACGCCAAGTCGACGTCGCGTTCTGCCCTGAGCGGATCGCCGAGGGCAAGGCGATCGGGGAGGTGCAGCAACTGCCCCAGATCGTCGCCGGGACGACCGACGTGGCGGCGAAACGCGCGGAGGCGCTGTTCGGACGGATCGCGACGGAGACCGTGCGGCTCGAGCCCGAGGAGGCCGAGCTCGCCAAGCTGTTCACCAACAGCTGGCGATACATCAAGTTCGCCGTCGCCAACCAGTTCTACATGGTCGCGAACGAGTACGGGCTCGATTTCGAGCGCATCCGGCAGGCGTTGTGCCATCACTATCCACGGGCGGCGGATCTACCGCCCGCAGGTTTTGCCGCGGGACCGTGCCTCCTGAAGGACACGATGCAGCTCGCTGCGTTCAAGAACAACGAGTTCACGCTCGGCAACGCCAGCATGATGATCAACGAGGGCTTGCCGCTACATCTGATCTCGCAGTTCGAGCGGAGACACGACATCTCGAACATGACGGCGGGCATCCTGGGCATGGCCTTCAAGGGTGAGAGCGACGACCGGCGTGACAGCCTGAGCTACAAGCTCAAGCATCTCCTCCGGTTCAAGGCGAAGGAGGTGCTGTGCACCGATCCATTTGTCCGGGACGACCCCGACATCGAGGATCTTGACGCCGTACTCGCCCGCGCGGACTTCCTCGTCGTAGGTGCGCCGCATCAGGTCTATCGGTCGGTGAAACCGAAGGTGCCAGTGATTGACGTGTGGAATGTGTTCGGCAAGGGCGTCGCAGTTTGACGCCCCGCGTTTCCATCGTCATCCCTGCGTACAACGAGGGCACCAACATCCTGCCGGTGTTCGACCGGATAGTCGACAGCGTCACCCTCCCCTTCGAGGTCGTCGTCGTGTACGACCTGCCCGAGGACACGACGGCGCTGGTGATCGAGGACTTCGGCGACCCCCGGTTCCGCGGCGTGCTGAACACGCTCGGTCCGGGGCCCGCCCGTGCGATCACGTGCGGCATCCAGGCCGCGATCGCCGACGTCGTCGTCGTCACGATGGCCGACGGCAGCGACGACGTTTCGCTCGTGGATGCGATGACCCGCCTGGTGGAGCGGGGCTGCTCCGTCGTTGCCGCGTCCCGCTACATGTCGGGGGGCGCCCAGGTCGGGGCGCCGCTGTTGAAGTCGCTGATGTCCCGCTCGGCCGGACTCATGCTGTGGCACCTCGCGCGGGTCGGTACGCACGACGCAACGAACTCGTACAAGGCGTACTCCAAGGAGTTCATCGAAAAGGTCGGCATCGAGTCCGACGGCGGCTTCGAGATCGCCATCGAGCTCGTCGCCAAGGCTCGGCGCCTCCGCCGGCCCGTCGCCGAGTTACCTACCATCTGGCTGGAGCGCGCTCGGGGCGAGTCGCGATTTCGATTTCGCGCGTGGCTGCCCGCGTACCTTCGATGGTTCAGGTTTGCGTTTGGGCCACGTCTACCGATTGAGCATGTCCGACCCACCACATCGGATCGACCCACGGAAAGTTGATGTCAAAGGTTCTCATCACCGGCTCATCCGGCTTCATTGGCGGCTATGTCGTCGGAGAGCTGCTGGCGCGTGGCCACGAAGTCGTCGGCGTCGACAACCTTTCCAAGTACGGCCAGGTGATTCGCCAATACGAGGAGGATCCGAATTACCGATTCATCGAGGGCGACGCACGCGACGTCGAACTGCTCACCACGTTGCTTTCCGACTGCGACCACCTCATCGCCGGCGCCGCGTTGATCGGGGGCATCTCGTACTTCCACTCGTTCGCCTACGACCTCCTGGCCGCGAACGAGCGGATCATCGCGTCGACGTGCGATGCCGCCATCCAGGCTCACCGACAAGGACGCCTCGAGAAGGTCACGTACCTCAGCTCATCGATGGTCTTCGAGTCGACCGACCGCTGGCCGTCGGTCGAGGGTGACGAGCGCCGAGTTTCGCCACCGGCGTCGTCATACGGGTTCCAGAAGCTGGCGGTCGAATACTTCGCGAGGGCGGCATGGGATCAGTACCAGCTGCCCTTCACGATCGTGCGCCCGTTCAACTGTGTCGGCATCGGCGAGGTGCGCGCAGTAGGTGAGACCGAGGTCGTCAGCGGGAACGTCAAGCTCGCACTGAGCCACGTGGTTCCCGATCTGGTCCAGAAGATCGTGCGCGGCCAGGATCCGTTGCACATCTTCGGCGACGGCAGCCAGGTCCGGCACTACACGTACGGCGGCGACCTGGCCAGGGGCATCGTCACTGCGATGGAGCACCCGGCGGCCCACAACAACGACTTCAACCTGTCCACGCCGACCTCGACGACCGTCCTCGAGCTGGCGGAGAAGATCTGGCACCGTCTTCGGCCCGAAGCTCCCTTCCGCTACGTCTCGGATCACCCGCTCGAGCACGACGTGCAGAGGCGGGTGCCGTCGGTCGTCAAGGCCAAGGAAGTACTGGGCTTCGAGGCGTCCACCAGCCTGGACGAGATGCTGGACGAGGTGGTGCCCTGGATCCAAGACGCGGTGCGTGCCGGTCTCATCTGAGCCCGACCACGGAGACATGGAGCCTGACGCCGCCGTGCTCCAGCGTCGTCTCGGCGAGCACGGTCGCCTCGGGCCAGAGCCTCCGAATGCTCGCCTCCCCCGCCGCGACCGAGTCTGCGGCGTCCGAGAGCAGCAGAACGATGTCGGGGCGAGTCGTACGAATCCGGGCAACGTCCGCGCTGCCCAGTTGCGGCAGTCCGAGCACCATCCTCGGTCTCCATCCGTACTGCGACGCAGCCATGCTGACCGTCTCGGAGAAGTCGTCGGCCGCCCAGATCACGAGCGGCACGCCGGCGGCGGGCGGAGCCGGCACGAGGTCGTCCAACTCCGAGATGACCATGTACCGATCACGCTCGGGGGCATTGAGGCCGCCGAACGCCTGGCCGTACTGCGGCCTCGGGAACAACGCTTGTCCGGGACGCAGCGGCAGGTACGGCGATTGACCGATGACCAGGGTGTGCGCGACGACTGCAAGGATGGCGAGCGCGCCCAGCCCGGCGATCGTGGAGCGTGTGAGGTACAGGGCAATGACGACGACCGCGCCGGCGGTCGCCAGTAGCACGGCCGTCGCGAAGCGGAGCGACAGCTCCACTTCGAGGACGGCGAAGGCCACCGGCACCGCGACCAGGACTGCGGCCGGCACCCAGGAGAACCTCGGCCGGGCGAGCAGCGAACGGGACAGTTCGATCACGGTCGATGCCGCCACCAGCGTCGCCGCCGGCCACAGCAGCGACGAGTAGAAGTGAAACTCCAGGATCTGGTGCTCCAGCGCGAACTGCATCACCAAACACGCGGCCGACTGGAGCGCGAGCGTGAGCCACAGCACCCACTCCGATCGCGAGAAGGCATTGCGCGCCTGGCGCGCCAGGGCCAACCAGACAACCAGGATCAGCGGCGGTACCAGCAGGTAGGGCGCGTCGAGCACCCATCTCCAGCTGGCCGAGTGATTGACGGCGATCGCTTCGGGTCGCCGCAGCCCTTCGAACGCCCGCCAGGTGGGCCGGAAGATGTCCGCAGTCCCGAAGGCGGCCCAAGTAGCCACACTGAGGGCGGCGGAGACGGCCGCGAAGACCACGAGGAACACGCAACCCGCGGCGAGCAGATGCCTCCATTCCTTCATGTGGAAGGCCGCGTGGGCGATCACTGCTGCCAGGACGAATGGCACGGCGACGAAGTTCGAGTGCAGGGCCAGCGAGAACAGCCCGGCGCTGGTGATGAACCAGGACCAGCGGGCCCTTCGGCTGTCGGTCGGCATGCACAGGCAGCAGCACGCGGCGATGAGATATGAGACTCCGGCCGAGTCGGGGTAGTCGCTGCTCCACGCACGAACGATGACCGCGCTCGCGAGGACCGACGCCGCTGCGACGGCGCCCGCAGGCCGGCCGTGCAACCGCCTGAACAGCATGTACGCGGGCACCATCGCCAGGAGGACCAACGCGTAGCGAAAGGCGTAGTAGCCACCGATGTCGCCGAACGCCACGACAAAGGCGCGTCCCGGAACCGTGAACCCGGCGCGGGCGAGTTGACGGTTGCTGCCGAAGCGTTCGAACAGCTCCCTCCCGTGGTGGATGACCGCGGTGTGCAGGTAGGGGTCGATCATGTTCGTCCGCCCGAAGACCTCGGCCCGGAGCGGAAAGACCAGCAGCAGGGGTGCGACCAGCAGGAGTGTGACCTCGAGGAGCAGCGGCCCTCGTCGGCGGGGCGCTGGACCCGGCGAACGATCGAGATCGACGCTGCCCTCGGCGACCTGGGTCACGTCACCGCCCTGTCGTGGACCACCCTCGGGGATGCCGGCGACGTCGAGCCCAGCGTCGCCCGGCCCACCCGTGGCCAAGGGTCACGCCGGGAGCGGTGTGCTCAGCCGCTCGATCCGCTCCACGACCGCCGAGGCGCGGGCGGCGTCGTCGCCCTTCATGAAGGCGTAGAACGCCAGACGCGCCGGGGCGGCCTCTCGCAGGAAGGGGTCATAGCGCTCGTGCAGTGCCCGCTCGACCGTGTGGACCCGTGTGAACCCATGCTCGCGGAACTGGGTCTCCCACCACCCCGACCCCGCCCAGATCAGGTGGCCATGCATGGGGAACCCGGCGTCGTCCACGTGAAGCAGGTCGAACGGCTCGCCGCGAGCCGCCGACGCATTCCAGGGCTCGAGGTACGGCTCGAACACCGTCCCGAACACCTCGTCCTCTCCAAATGCCGGAATGTTGGCGAACAGGAAGCCGCCGGGTTCGGCCAGGTCGGCGATGGCTGCGATGAGCTTGTGGAGGTCGGGGGGCGTGACGTGCTCGAAGATGTCGAGCCCCGAGATGAGGTCATATGTTCGGTCGCCCGCCAGCTCGATGACGTCGCCCTGATGGATGTTGTCCCTGATCTCCGGAAAGGCGGCCTGGACGGCGGAGTCGCTGAGCTCGACGCCGTCGGCTTCGATTCCGAGGTCGTAAAGGCACCTCATCACGACACCGTTGGCGCATCCGAGGTCCAGGACGCTACGGGGAGCGAAGCAGCTCAGCATCTCGGCGACGACTCGCTTCTCCCGCGTCACCGTATATCCCCAGATCCCGGGCCTGTCGTAGTACCCATGCACGGCGATCTGCTCGTTCATCCAATCGAAGTCAGCCTGCGATTCCGCGACGAAGCACGGTATCCGGCTCGACCCGTGGACCTCGGTGACGTCGCGATACCGCGATGGATTGGACGATCGGATGTCGGGGAGCGGGTACGCCTCGCCGACCACGCGATTGACGTGCTCGTCGCTGGACGCAAGGTCCTCCAGCACCCGAGCTCGGCTCTTGCCCTGGGTCAGCTGGCCCGCGTAGAAGGCCGAGCCCGCCGGGTCCGGCGCCCGGTGAAGCAGATCCCGGTACGCCGCCGCGACGAATGCGTCGTCCGTGAGATCGGGTCGCTCCCCGATGCGACGCGTCACGGCTTGCCGGTACTGTTCCGAACGGCCGAGGTCGAGGAGGAACGAGCCGACGGAGGCGCCCGGGCGGCTCATGGCGCGGTCGATCCGCCTGGACGTGCGCCATCCCGGTTCGTGGCCGAGCAGCCGCCCGTACCCGGCACGCGCGGTGGCACGCCTTTCCTTCGGAGTCATCACGGGATCAGTGTCGCGCGCCTGCCTCGTCGGGCGGGGCGTGCCGGTCGGTGTCGGATCCGGCGTGTTCGGCACGGTCGACACTGGCGATGGCGGCCGCGCGCAGGTCGTTGAGCTGCTCGATCACGGGAGCGACCAACCAGTACGCCAACTTGTGCACAACCCTCTTGGCGAACCGTGACGACCGGCGCGCCGACACCGGCGACGGAACCACGAACAGCGGCACGTTCCGCAACGGTGCGCTCGCATCGACCGCGTCGTGGTCGCCGACGCCGCGGACCTCGAGGGTGTGGACGGTCGCATGGGCCCGGTCCCCGGCAGCGCGGCGTTGGATCTCGCCCTGCACCTCGCTGCGGTCGACTTCGCCCAAGGCGGCGTGGTCCACGGGCCAACCCGGCACCGGACGCTCCAGCGCCGCCTCGACAACCCCGACCGCAGCCCACAGCGCGCCGCGCAGGGCACGGTCGTCGTCGACCAGCTGCGTGACGTCGGACGCCTGGCCCTCCATACCGCCCACCCGTGTGGCTATCACCGGCCGGTCGTACTGCTTGGCCCTCTCGAGGACGCCCGACGACCAGATGTAGCGGTAAGGGAGGACCACCACGTCGGCAGCCACGAGCCAGACGTCGAACAGCCAATCGCTGACGTACTCGTCGTGGAGATGGGCGCCCGGTGTCCGGGCGACCAGCTCGGCAAGCTCGTCCCGGTAGACGACGTACTCCGGCTCGTCCACACGTATCGACCCGACCACGTCGAGCCGGCAACCGTGCGCGTCGAGCCCGGCGAAGGCGCGGACCGCACGGTCGAAGCCCTTGTGGGGTTGGACGAACCCGATGCTCAGGAAGACGAGCTGATCGTCGGGTAGGCCGAGGTGCCGTCGGGCCTCGGCCCGGTCGACATGAGCCCGGCGCTCGAAGTGGCCACCGTGCTCGATCACCCGAACCGACGACGGCGCGACGCCGAACGCGGCCGAGAACGCCGACCGCTCGTCCTCGGTGTGGACCGTCACCTCGTCGACGCGCTGCCACAACGAGCGGAACAGGCGGGCGTGGCGCGATCCATCGCGCCCCCAGTCGTAGTTCACCTCGTGCACCCGGATCTCGACCCGTCGAGCCAGCAGGAAGGCAAGGTGGAGCCCGGCGGTCACCTCCAGCCGGTCCCGGGCGGATAGGGGGTAGGGATAGAAGACGTCGGGGTGGAACTGGATGATGACGCGGTCGTACCCCCGAACCCGCTTGGCCAGCGCGAGCGGGCCACGCGGCCCGCGGAGGGCGAGGTGGTGATGGGCCGCCGACGGCCCCGGCGAGAGCACCTCGACGTCGTGCCCGGCCGCCCTCAGGACCTTCACCTCCTGGACGGCGTAGCTGGCAATGCCGTCACGCACGGGTGGATACGGCGTCACCATCAGAATGCGCATGGGATCAGGCTCTCAGGCAGCGGGGAAGTGGCGATCGATCACGGCCTCGATGCGGTCGAGCGTGCCGCTCCACTGGTAGTTGTCGAGAACGTAGGCGCGGCCCCGCGCCGCGAGCGCGGTCGCGGCTGCCGGCTCGTCGGCGAGGAAGCACAGCGCCTGCGCCAGGTCCGCTTCGTCGGCGAAAGTCAGACCGGCCCCCGATCGTTCGCAGTGCCACCGCACCACGTCGCTAGCCTCGTTGGCGATCACGAGGGTTCCCGCGAGCCACGCCTCCATGACCGTGCGGGAGAAGGACTCGTACCGGGACGGCTGGAGGTAGGCGTCGGCAGCCGCCAACGCGTCGTTGCGGTCCTCGCTGGCTACGAACCCGAGGTCGATGACCCGGTCCGCGATCTCCGCCGGGGCTCGCACCTCGCCGGCGCCGAATGTGACCAGCGAGAACGGGAGATCGTGGAGGATCACGGCTCGGGCGAAGGCATCGAGGAGCCACTCCCAGCCCTTGCCGCCTTCCCGCCGACCCGCGTAGAGCACGAACCGCCCGTCGACGCCGAAGCGGCGGCGGAACCGGTCCGGGTCGTAGGAGCCCGGCAGGGGCACGCCGGAACCGAGAACGTCGTGCGCTGCCAGGTCCGGGAACAGGCGGCGGCCGAGCTCCTGTTCGGGTTCGGTGAGGAACCACACGAACCGCACGCCGGCGAACAGAGGACGGAACAGCTCGAGGTGCGCCTGGGGCTCGTCGTGGAGGGCGGGTACGAGCAGCGAGCGCTCCGGGCGTACCTGGGCACAGGCGAACGTGGTCCAGAACAGGTACGGCGCGAAGAAGATGCATCGATAGTCTTCGCCGTGGTCGAGCAGGTAGTGGAACAGCTCGGGGACCCGCAGGTCGTCGTTCATCCATCGCTGCTGCTGGATCAGGTCCACGCGCTGGCCGGCAAGGATGGCGGCCCCGATCGCAGCTCGATCGCCCCGGGGCGTGTCGACGACCGCGGGGAAGCGGCGCACCACGACCTTGCCGTCCTCCTCGGTCCCCGGCGGGTACACGTTGGCCCACGTGAAGTGGTCGCGGGCGCACGTGGTCAAGACCTCGACCTCCCAACCACGCTCGGCCAGGCCGTGTGCGACCTCCTGGAGCTGAATCTCGGCGCCGCCTATGACATCGGACCCGTACCGCGCCGGCACGAGGGCGAGACGTCGAGAAGCGGTCACAAGGGAGGAAAATCTACCAGTCGAACCACCCCGCGCTAGCATCACTGGCTCGATGTACCGAGCGCCTCGCCCCGGATGAGGATCTGTGTCTGCGGCGCCCAGGTGCCATACATGCGGGGCGGCGCCGAGCTCCACCAGGAGAACCTCGTCGAGGCGCTCACACGCGCCGGGCACGAGACCGAGCTGGTGCGACTGCCCACCGCGTGGGATCGGGCCCGCATCTTCGACGCCGCCCTCGCGTGGCGCCTGGTGCCCGTCGACGCCGACCTGGTGATCGCGACGAACTTCCCGTCCTACTTCGTCCGCCATCCCCGCAAGCGCGTCTGGCTCTTCCATCAGCACCGAGCCGCCTACGACGCAGCCGACAGCCCCTGGTCGGACTTCACGCTGGAGCCCGAGGCGCTGGAGGCACAGCGACTGTTGATCCAGTGGGACACCGTCGCCCTCGAGGAGGCCGAGCGGCGGTTCACGACCTCGCGGGAGGTGGCGCTCCGCTTGGAGCGCTACAACGGCATCGACGGCGCGCCCCTCTACCACCCGCCGCCGCTACACGACCGGCTTCACGACGGCCCGTTCGGCGACTACGTGTTCAGCCCGACGAGGCTGGAGCACAACAAGCGACCGGATCTGCTGGTCGACGCCATCCCTCACGTGGCGAGCGCAACCCGGGTGGTGATCGCCGGTCGGGGCACGATGCGCGATTCGCTCGCCGCCCGCGCCCGCTCGGCGGGCACGACGGCACGGCTCGAGCTGGCGGGATTCGTCCCCGACGACGAGCTGGTCGCGCTGTACGCGGGTGCCCTCGGAGTCGTCTACGCACCGTTCGAAGAGGACTACGGCTACGTGACGCTCCAGGCCTTCCTGGCCGGCAAGCCGGTCATCACCACGCCCGACTCCGGGGGTGTGCTGGAGTGGGTGGAGCACGGGGTCACGGGCTTGGTCACCGACGGGTCTCCTGTGTCGATCGCCGCCGCGATAGACCAGCTTGCCACCGACCCTGATGCTGCGGCTCGCATGGGTGCAGAGGGGAAGCGGCGTGCCTCCGCCCTGTCGTGGGAGCGGGTCGTCGCCGCCCTCCTCGACGGGGCCGGCCGGCGGTGAGACCGGAGCGTCCGCCGCTTGGGCTGCTGGTCGACGGGTCACCCGACCCGATGGCTGCCGAGTTGATCGTGTCCATGGCGCGCTGGGCGCGCCCGGTCGCATCGGTGCGGCTGGCGTCGGACGAGCATCCTGCGGCGTGGTTCGCGCTGTCCCTGGCCGCCTCCGCCGGGGCGCACGGCGAACGCCCTCTGGCCGTGTGGGTGAGCGAAGGCGACGACATCCACCAACCCGGACCGAACGCGGTGCTGGTCGGTCCCGTGGCCCCCGAAGGGGGCCGCCACGTCCGCGTGCGCCGAGGCGCAGCGGATCTGGAGCGTTGGCCCTGGTTTCCGCCGTTCGTGCGGGCCCGCAACCGCCGGCGGGTGGGCCTGGCCGACACCGCGATCGACGCGCGGGCGTCGGCGGCGAACCCGATTTCGCACGACGACGTCCCCACGGCGCTGGCGCTCGCGTCGGCTGCCATCGTCGACGAGGAGTGGCTACTGGTCGCTTTGGCGCTCGGCACGTTGTGCGTCGCCACCGAAGGTGCCGTGTCGTCGGTGGCGCCGGACCGCGGGCCCGAGTTCGTCGCGATCGGGACCCCGGGCGAACTCGGCGATCTGGCGTCGGCGCTCACCACCGCGCCCGACCAGGCTCGTCGGAGCCGAGAGGCGCGCGCCTTCGCCTCGACGCTGGATCTGGCCCAGGTGGGGCGCCGTGTCCTACGGTCATTGGGGATCGAAGACAGCGGCGGCCGTGACGACCTCGCCACCCGCCTCTCGGAGCTGGGGACGCCCGCGACATCCGCCGTCGCGCGCCGGGCCCTCGGTGCCGTCGCCACCCTGTCGAGGGATCACATCGGAGGCAACCCATGACCAACGGCCTGCTCGATGAGGAAGCCGCCGACCGGATGGCAACCCGCGTCGCGACACCGACCCGACCGGGCGCGGCCGACGCCCCTGCGCCCGCGCCGACGTCGCGGCCCGGCGCGAGCGGCGGAGGTGTGAAGGGGGCCATCAAGCGCGCACTGCGGCCGGTGACCCGCCGCGTCGTCGGCCGGCTGGTCGACTCGCTGCGGGGTCCCGTCACCGAGCAACTGCGCCGGCAGATCGAGAGCGAGACGCTGGCCGTCCGCCGGGAGCTCGAGGCGGAACGGGACGAGGCGCACCGCCGAATCGAGGTCGAGCGCGAGCTCGCGGCGGGCGAGCTGCACGCCACACAGCGGGCGCTGCACGACACGCAGCAGGCGTTGCACGACGTGGCCTACGCCATCGCGCCCAGCGCGGGCGTCCCCGGCGTTGCGGAACGGTTCAGCGAGCTGCGCAGCAGGGTCAACGACCTGGATCGCGCGGTGCGCACCTGGCTGGCGGACTCCGGTGCGGCCGTCGCGGTCGAGCCACCGCCTCTGCCACCCGATCGCGTGCCTGCCCCGTTCGACTACGTCGCGTTCGAGGGCCGGTTCCGCGGGTCGAACGAGGACGTCCTGGCCGCCACCCGCGAGCGCTATTGGGACGTGCTGAGCAGGGCCCGCCGCGTCCTCGACGTCGGATGCGGACGGGGCGAACTGCTGTCGGCGCTCACGGAGGCGGGGATCGAGGCGGTCGGCGTCGATCTGGACGCCGCGATGGTCGCCGAAGCCCGGGGCGCAGGTCTGAACGTGGCCGAGGGCGACGCCATTGACTACTTGCGCGCGCAGCCGCCCGAGTCGTTCGACACCGTGTGCGCCATGCAGGTGGTCGAGCACCTCCCCGTGCGGGCCGTGCGCGAGCTCGTGGAGGTCGCAAAGACGCGGCTGCGCCCCGGCGGCCTCCTGCTGCTGGAGACGCCGAATCCCACCGCCCTGTTCGTGCTCGGCAACAGCTTCGTGCTCGACCCGTCGCACGTTTGGCCGCTGCATCCCTCGCTCCTGACGTTCCTGTGCGAGCAGGCGGGCTACGGGCGAATCGAACTGCGCTACTTCGCGCCGATGTCGCAGCTGCAGGTGCCGCTGGTCGAGGACACGGCCGAGCTCCCGGAGTGGGCGGTGCGATGGAACGAAGCGTTCGCCCACCTGAACAACGTCGTGTACGGCCCGCAGGACTACGCGGTCCTCGCCCGTGTTCCACGCCTCTACGAGGATTGACACACGTTGCGCGTCGCCATCGACGCGACCCCCTTGCTCGACGTGCCGACGGGCGTCGTCGTGTTCACCCGGGAACTGCTCGAGCGTCTCAGTCGGCGGGACGACCTCGAGGTGGTCGCGTACGGGCTGACGCGCCGCTACCGGTCGGAGCTGGCGCGGCGATTGCCCGCGGGCGTCCATCCTACCGGCTGGCCGGTGCCCGCCCGCTCGATGCTGGCGCTGTGGCGGCGCGTGCCGTTCCCACCGGTTGATGCGTGGACCGGACGGGTCGACGTGGTGCACGGCCCGAACTTCGTGGTCCCGCCGACGCGCCACGGCGCGGCGCTCATGACGATCCACGACCTCACCTGCGTCCGGTTCCCCGAGCTGTGCGACGCCTACACGCGGCGCTATCCCGACCAGATCACGGCCGCGCTGCGCCGCGGCGCCCACGTGCACGCCGTGTCGGCCACGGTCGCCGCCGAGGTCACCGACCACTTCACCGTGCCCGCCGAGCGTGTGCACGTGGTGCACAACGGTGTGTCGGCACCGCCGCTGGGGAACCCGGCACGCGGACGACGGCTGGCCGGCGGCGCGCCGTTCGTGCTGGCGGTGGGGACGATCGAGCCCCGGAAGGACCTGGTCAGCCTGGTCCGTGCGTTCGACGCCGTGGCTGCAAGCCTGCCGGCCGGCGGCCTGCGCCTCGTGCTGGCGGGCAAGCGTGGCTGGGGGTCGGAGCAGCTGGACGCCGCGATCGCCGACGCCGCCCATCGGGACAGCATCGTGCAACTGGGCTGGGTGGACGACCAGTCCCGGGCCGACCTGCTCCACGCCGCCCACGTGCTCGCGTATCCGTCGGTCTACGAGGGGTTCGGGCTGCCACCGCTGGAAGCGATGCTGGCGGGCGTCCCGGTCGTCACCACGACCGCCGGCGCGTTGCCCGAGATCGTGGGCGACGCGGCCGTCCAGGTGCCGGTGGGTGACGTCGACAAGCTGGCCGACGCGCTGCTGCACGTGGTCCAGGACGATGCGCTTCGAGCGCGGCTGATCCGCGACGGCGTGGCCCGGGCGGGGAGCTACTCGTGGGACGCGTGCACCCAGGCGTTGACCGAGGTGTACGAGCGGATCGCCGTGCGCTGAGCGCGGCGCGACGGGGCGGACTCCTCAGCTCGCGACCTGCACGGCCGCGTCGCCGGCCGCCGTCCGCCGCGAGACCCGCAGCGGGAACGCAACCCGTCCCGACATCCGGCCCCGGCTCTCGACCGCGACGCGGTCGAGCTGGTCGCGGTGGTCGAACTCGACGCCGTTGGTGTCGTGGATGCCGAGGCTGATCGCGTACATCCCGTCGAGCAGCGGGACCTCCAGGAACTCGAACAGGACCTCACCCGCCCCGGGCTCGACGCCGAGGGGGAGGCCCAGGTGCTCGGTGTTGGTGCCGAGCAGGCGGATGCCGTCCTGGTCATGGATCTCCAGGGCGAAGATGCAGTCCGGCACGGCCTCGGTCGCCTCGTACCCGATCCGGATCCTCAGCGGGTCGCCCGTCACGAGGTGCTCCCTGCCGTCGGGGCACTCGAGCCGCACGCTCGTGAACCGCACCGTGCGGGTGAGCCGCTCTTCGCGCGACTCGGTCGCCTCGACGGGGATGTCGAGGCCCCGGGCGGCGAGCGTCTGGCGGAAGATCCGGACGGCGTCGTTGGGTTCACCGTAGGTGACCATCGTGCCCCGATCGAGAACTGCGGCACGGTCGCACAGGTGCCGAACCAGGTCGGCCGCGTGGGTGACCAGGATGATCGTGCGCCCATCCCGCTGGAACCCACGTATGCGGTCCATGCACTTGCGTTGGAACGATTCGTCGCCGACGGCCAACACCTCGTCGACGAGCAGCACGTCGGGGTCGACGTTCACCGCCACCGCGAACGCAAGCCGCGCGTACATGCCCGACGAATAGTGCTTGACCTGCTGGTCGATGAACTGCTCGATCTCGGCGAACGCGACGATGTCGTCGAAGATGCGGTCGATCCCCTGGCGGTTGATGCCCAGGATGGAGCCGTTGAGGTACACGTTCTCGCGGCCGGTGAGCTCCGAGTGGAAGCCGGCACCGAGCTCGAGCAGCGCCGCGACCCGACCGCGGGTGCGGATGTGCCCGGTGGTCGGTCGGAGGGTGCCGGTGATGCACTTCAGCAGCGTCGACTTGCCGGAACCGTTGTGACCCAGCAGGCCCAGCGTCTGGCCGTCGAGGACCTCGAACGACACGTCACGCAGCGCCCAGAACTCCTCGTAGCCGGTGCGCCCGGCCTTGACCACACGCTCCTTCACGGAGTCGGGCTTGTGCTTGTACAAGCGGAATCGCTTGGTGACCCTCTCGACCTCGACGGCAACTGTCAACGATCAGATCTCCTCGGCGAGGTTGTCCTCGAGGCGACCGAACAGCCAGAGCGCAAACACGAGGAGCACCAACGAGGCCCCTCCGACGATGGCGATGTTGCGAAGGTACCAACCGAGGCCTGCGTCGGGAACGATTCCGTCCTCGGCCGGAGGGTTGTAGATGGCCCGCTGGAACAGCACGACGATCGAGATGATGGGGTTGAGGAGCAGCAGGTAGGCCTTGTCGCCGAGCCGATCTGCGACATCCCGGTAGGGGTAGACGATCGCCGAGAGCCAGAACCAGGCCAGCAGGACCAGCTCGATCAGGTGCCCCGTGTCCCGCAGGTACACGTTGATCGCGGACAGGGCGATGGCCAGCGCGGCCGCAAGGATCAAAAGCGCCAACAGGGCGGGGATGAGTGCCGGCAGGAACTCCCACTCTGGGGGCTTGCGGAAGATGGCCAGGGCGCCGATCAGCACGAGCAGCTGGAAGAAGAAGTGCATGAGGGCGGCGCCGATGGTGGCCAGGGGTAGGACCTCGCGCGGGAACCAGACCTTCTGCACGAGCCCGGCGTTGTCCACGACCGCGCCGGTTCCACTCCCGACCGACGCCGAGAACAGGTTCCACACGAGCAGGCCCGACAGGAGGAACACCGCGTAGTACGGCACCTGGACGCGCAGGATCTCCTGGAACACGATCGAGAAGATCACCAGGTACAGCGCCGGGTTCAGCAGCGTCCAGAAGAACCCCAGGACGCTGCTCTTGTACTTCACCTTGAGGTCCTTGCGGACGAGGTTCCGGAGGAGCTCGCGGTGGCGCCACACGTCGACCATGCGCTTGAGCGGCGATGGTCGCCTGGAGATCTCCCGCAGCTCGGCGCCCGGGGTCTCGGAGTCCGAACCGACGGGGGCGACGGTCGTTGACATCGGCGAAGCAGGCTACCTGCCGGTGCCCGACATCGTGGAACACACCCCGGGCTAGCCAGGACGGCGGCCGAAGCCAACGAGGCCGACGCCCTTGTCCGGGTACCGGCGTTGCACCAGGCGAAACGGAGCCAAGGCGTACCAGGTGGCACGGCGAGCCGACTCCGGCAGTTGGACGTTGCGGCCACTCTGGGCGGTGCGGTCGACGAGGTCGGTGGGCGTCGACGCGCGGGCGAGGCGACGACGACCGAACCAGTTGTAGGCGATGTCGAGCGCCACCCCGGCCGGAAACCCGTAGTACCGGACATCGATGGGTTCGACGCCTGCAGCCTCGAACAACTTCGTCAGATCGTCGATCGTGTAGCGCCGCACATGCCCAACCAGCTCATCCCAGGGCCCGAAACGGTGGGGGTCTGCGGGAACCGACACGAGCACGTGCCCACCCGGGCGGACGTGCTCGACCCACTGCGCCAGCGTGCCGGCATCGTCGACGATGTGCTCGAGCACCTCGAAGGCACAGACCAGGTCGAAGAGCTCTCCACTCGCCAGGTCGGCTATGTCCGGTACCAGGCGCGCGTCAGCGCTGGCGATCCGGGATGCGGCGATGACACGGGAGGTGTCGTCGGGCTCGACCCCCACATACCGTGCCCGCGACGCAAGGTGCATCGCGACCCCACCCGTGCCGGTACCCAGCTCCAGGATCGTCTCGGGCCCGACCTCATCGAGCCGGGACTCGATCAGTGGCCACCGCAGCGTGGAGTTCGCCCCCAGCGAGGGCCGAGCGAACGCGCTTCCCGGCATCGGCGAATCCTAGTGCGTCCACTTGTGCCGACGGTGCGGTGCTCATGGGATGCGCGTGGGTTCACCCAGGTCCGGCGAGGACGCCGACCCATCACCCGGAGCCGCATCCCGGCCACTGGCCGACTCCGGCGTCGGTGACCGCATGCCACCTGGCTCCGCGCCGTCGCCCCGGTGGCCGGGCACGTAGTGCGAGGGCCGCACCCCGAGCTGCAGTTCGATGCGCCGTACCCGTTCGAGCGTGCGCTGCGTCACGACGCGGTGGGCGCCGATGAGGTCTGCCAACACGCCCAGCGCGAACGTCTGTATCGAGGCGACGAAGAGCACCCCGCCGAGCACGATGGACTGCAGGTGCCCGCCGCGGTTGCCGTTGATGATCCAGTCCCAGAGGAAGGGTGCCCACGCCGCGAACGCGCCGACCAACAGGATCACGGCAAGCCCCGTGAACACCTGGAGCGGCTCGTAGCCGGCGTAGATCCGGAAGATCGCCATCGCGTTGCGTCCGACGTACGACCACATCGAGCCGAACAGGCGGGACTCGCGGGTCGTCGGGTTCGTCGACACCGGCACGTCGGCGACCGCGACCAGGCTCTTGCCGGCCTGGATCAGCGACTCGAGCGTGTAGGTGAACTTGGACACGACCGTCAGGCCCAGGGCGGCCTCGCGGTTGTACGCCCGAAAGCCCGACGTAGCGTCGGGCACGTCCGTGTCGGACGCCCGACGCACGGTCCAGCTTCCCACGCGTTGCAGGCGCTTCTTGACGTTGGAGAAGTGCTCGATCTCCATGACGTGGCGGTCGCCGACCACCATGTCGGCCTCGCCGGAGAGGATGGGGGCCACGAGCGCCGGGATGCCCGCGGCCGAGTACTGGTTGTCGGCGTCGGTGTTGACGATCACGTCGGCCCCGAGCTTCAGGCAGGCGTCCAGGCCTGCCTGGAACGCCGAGGCCAGGCCCTTGTTGTTGGTCAGCTTGACGATGTGATCGACACCGTGGGCCCGGGCCACCTCGACCGTGGCGTCACTGGAACCGTCGTCGATGATGAGCCACTCGACCTGGTCGAAGCCGTCGAGCCGCCGTGGAAGGTCGGCGAGCGTGGTCGGGAGCTGTGCCTCTTCGTTGAGGCAGGGAATCTGGATGATCAGTTTCATGCAGAAGAGAGGCTCACGGTACTCGCCCGATCGGCGTGCGTCGTACCTGCCGGCGGCCCGAGCGTGGACGCCTCGGCCGAAGATCAGGGGCCAGCGATGGGCATGTCACCGTGCGTGGCCGCCTGCGATATGACGGGTTCCGGGGCGCAACGCGCACGTGCAGACGAGCCGCCGGCGGGCAGCTATGTTGCCTTGGGGCGGGCACGCCGGATCGTTAGCATCGCTCCGTCCGCCGGACGCCCGAAGGATGCCATGCCGATGCCCGAAGCGATCGCCTTTGTTCGCGCCATCCTGGCGGCGTGACGACCGTGCTCATCACGTTCGTCGGCCCGGTCCCGCCCATCCGCGGCGGCGTCTCTCAGCACGGCGGACGCCTCTCGCAGGCGCTGGCGAAGGAGCACGACGTCACCGTGTTGTCGTGGCAGCATCAGTACCCCAAGCGCTTCTTCCCGCGCGCGCAGATCGACCGGGAGGTGTCACCCCACCCGACGGCCGTGTTCGCCTTGCGCTGGTGGGATCCCATCTCGTGGTGGCGGGCGGGTCGGTCGGCGCGGCAGAGCGACGTCCTCGTCCTGGTGTGGGCCACGCCGTTCCACGTCCTGACGTACCGGCTGATCATGGCGGTGGCGCGCGGGACGCGCACCGTCGCCGTCGTCCACAACGCACTGCCGCATGAACCGCTGCCCCTGCAGCGACCCCTCACCCGCTGGATCCTGTCCCGCTGCGACGGGATCGTCGTCCACGCGTCGACCGTCGCCGACGAGCTCGACGACCTGCTGGGCACGCGCGTCGAGGCGGTCATCACCCCGCACCCCCCGAACCTCGACGTCGAGCCGAGCCCCCTGCCGGAGAGGGCGGACAACGAGCTGCGGTTGCTGTTCTTCGGCTTCATCCGCCCGTACAAGGGTCTCGATCTCGCGCTCGACGCCCTCGCGTTGCTTCGCCGGCAGGGCATTCGCCACCGCCTGACCGTCGCCGGCGAGGGGTGGGACCCGACGGAGGACTGGGACGAGGAGGTTCGAAGGCGCGGGCTGGCCGATCAGGTGGACCTGCTCCTCGGCTACGTGCCCGACAGTGAGGTGCGCGGGCTGCTCGCCGAGCACCACGCGGCCCTGCTGCCCTACCGCAGCGCCACGCAGTCGGGCATCGCGCCGATCGCGTTCGCCGCTGGGCGGCCGGTCGTCGCCACCGCGGTCGGCGGCCTGACCGACGTGATCACCGAGGGCGAGAACGGCACGCTCGCCGCGCCGGGCGACGCCCAGTCGCTCGCCGACGCCATTCAGCGCTGTGCCCGCAGCCTGCCGGCCCTGGCCGACGGCGCACTGAGGAAGGCCCCGACCTGGCAGGACGTTGCGACCGCCGTGGTCAAGGCTGCGGGCCTCGACCGATCACGTCCGGCCGGGGCGCGCCTGGTGCACGCCGACCCTCTCCAGCCCCCCGCCCGCTGAGCTCAGCCGCCGTGGACGACGAGCTGGTCACGGAGACGCGGGGCGACCGCAAAGACATCCGGTCCCTCGTCGGGCACGGTTGGGCGAAGGCGCCCCTGCTCGTCGGGCCTCGTCAGCACGTAGTGGGCGTCCTGTAGCGCCTGGGCGATCTCGTCTCGATGTCGGCCGAACCGCTCACGCGCCATGCTGTTCCACTCGAGTTGCACGACGCCGATGCGCTGGTCGCCAAGCGCCCGGGAGCCGCCGAGCACCACGTCGAGCTCGAATCCCTCCACGTCGATCTTGACCCCGGCGGCCGTTCGGTCTCCGAGCACGTCGTCGAGTGTGGTGACGTCGACCTCGGTGACGGCATCCCCCAGCTCCCCATCGTCGTCAGAGCTCGAAACGAGGTAGTTCATCGAGCCGAGCTCGGCTGTCAGCCTGCTCAGTCCCGGAGTGCGGCCAAGCGCGGCGGCGATGATGTCCGCCTTCTGCCCGTTGAGGCCGAGATTGACCTCCAGCAGGCGACGCGCCTCCCGAGCCGGTTCCACCGCCACCACATCACAGCCGTGCGAGGCCATGAGGAGCGTGTAGATCCCGATGTTCGCCCCGATGTCGACAAACAGGTCGCCCGGGCGGAGGACGTCCAACCAGAACGACATCTCTCGATAGTCCGGCAGCCGGGCGTAGACCGTGTGCGACGCTCCCTGCCCTCGGCGCACGACGATCCGGCCGCCGGCGTACGTCGTGGTCCAGTAGCCATCGGTGAGTCGCGTCCAGGCCGGGAAGATCACCGCTTCTGCCGTCCGACGGAGCCGCTCGCCCTTGTTTCCCGGGTTCGCGAACACTTGCCGAAGGACGTACTCGACGTCTCGGGCCAGCGACCGAGATCGCGTCCTGCTCATCGTCGAAATCCTGACCACCACCTCTCCCCGTGCCGCACGATCGTGCCACGGCGCGAGGACCATGCGGAAAAGCGGCTGGATGGCATTCGCGCCATGGAGTCCGCGAGCGGCTCCCCATCGGGCAATCCTCGTTGCTCGCTCCTCGGCCCGGCGCGTCGGGTCACGGCGTTGCGACACCGGTCCCGGGCGCCCGTACGCTCGGATCCCGTGACCGAGAGCCGTGCCGCGTCGTCGCGTCGCCACCGATCCTTGGCGAGCGCCCCGTGAGGCTCGCAGACCACCGCCGCACGATCCGGCTCGTCGTCTTCGTCCTCGGCATCGTCGGGCTGATCATCGCCGTACGCCGAGGGCTGGACGAGTCGCGGGGTCAGGTTCTCCCCGATCCCCCTGCGCTGATCGTTGCCGGCGCGCTCACGCTCGCCTCGATCGCCCTCGCCGCCCGAGGGTGGACCGAGCTGTTCGACCGGCGGCACGACCGCCGGGCGTTGGCCGGCTCGCTGTACGCATCACAGCTCACGAAGTACCTGCCCGCCGGCGGGTTCGTGCAGGCCGCGAGCCAGGTGAGCATGACCGTCACGGCCGGCGCGGGCGTCGGCCAAGCTGCAACCGCGGCCGCCGTCTGGGCGTTCACCACAGTCGTCGCCGGCTGCACGCTGGCGGCTGGACTGGTGTTCGCTGCTTCACTGCCGCCGTGGCTCCGTGCCCTGTCGTTGTGTGGCCTCCTGGCTCCGTTGCTCCTCCACCGGCGCGCACTGGCCTTTGCGCTTCACGCTGCCCACCGGCTCATCAGGCGGGTGCCGGACCCGGATGTGCTGCCCAGCCAACGGCGCATCCTGGTCTGCTTTGCGTGGTCGCTCGGCAACGCCATCACCGGCTCGGCCGCCTACGCAGTCCTTCTCAGCGGCCAGGACACCGATGCCAACCCTGTCACCGTCGCGAGCGCATTCGCGCTGAGCTGGGTCGTCGGCTTCCTCGTCTTCCCGTTGCCGAGCGGCATCGGGGTGCGCGAGGCCGTCCTCGTGGCGGTGGTCCCTGGCGCCTCGTCGGCGGCTCTGTTGGCCGCATCGCTCGCGCTGAGGCTTCTCGTGCTCGCGTCCGAGCTGGTCGCGACGGTCGGCAACCAGGTGCTCGCGCGCCGCGAACGCCGGGCGGGTTCCGCGTCGGGTGCCGCTGACACTTCTACTGCGCCAGACGGCACCGGGGACCGCCAGCGCGCGACCGGCAACGCGCACGCCCAGAACGTGCCCCGCAGTCCGGCGAGCGACGCCCGGTGACCGGCTGAGATGGACGGCATTTCCACCGAGCGGCCAAGGCTGACGCCACCTGCCTGGCGTGCGTCTGGCGGCGATGGCGTGCCGGACTCGCCGGCCGAGGGCGGCGCCGTCGACCGCACCTGGTGGCGTGACCGGCGAGTGGCGATCGGGTCCGGCTACGTCGCCATCGTGACGGCCATCGCCTGGCTGTACGGCGTTGTTCCCTTCTCCGGTCGCACCGTGCCTCTCGCGCCGTTCGCCTCGGTGACGAGCTGGGTGGAGTGCCTCGGTGACGGAATGGTCACCTGCAAGTACATCGGCTATCCCGCGGGTGTCGACCTCAGCGTCGGCATGCCGTTCGTCGGCGGCGCCTTCCTGCTGACGAGGCTGGGGATGGGGACCGAGGTGGCCGTCAACGTCCTGTCGCTCCTCGCCATCGCCGCCGGAGTCGCGTCGCTGTGGGCGTTCGCGGCGTCGATTGCACGCAGCGCCGCCGCAGGCGCGTTCGCCGCATGCCTCTACTACCTGTCGCCGATCCTCGTCGCCCACACCGGCAAGACTGCGCTCTGGTTGGGCTTCGTGCTGCTGCCCGTCCCCCTCGCCTTCGCGTACGCGGCGCTCCGGCCGAACGGAAGACCGCCGTCGATCGTGGTCGGCTGTGTGGGCCTCGCGTTCGCCGCCGCCCTGCTGTTGGTGTACCTGGACCCATACGCCTGGACGCTGTCCGCGGTCATCGGCGGTCCGCTGTGCATCGCCGCCGCGGCCGTGGCATGGAACCGAATGCGATGGCGAGGCTGTCTCGTGCCCCTGTGCACGCTCATCGCGTTGCTCGTGCCGGGGATCATCTTCCGGGTGCTGGAGCCGAGCGCAGAGGTCAGCGCAAACTTCCCCCTGGGGTTCTACCGGGCCTACGGGGTCGATGTCGTGACCGCGGTTTTCCCCACGAGGGACAGCGTCTTGGGGGATCTTGTCCGGTCGCCGGTCGACCGATGGGATCCACTGGACTTCTACGCAGATGGCACGCCCCTCATCGGCACGTTCATCGGTGTGTTCATGTTGATTGCAGCCGTAGCTGGTGTGGTCTTGCTTCTTCGTCTGCGACGGTCGAATCGTCTCTTCGTGGTCGCGCTGACCGTGAGCGGCCTGGCCTGTCTCACCCTGGGCCTCGGTCCGTCGCTGAAGGTTCTGGACAAGGCATCTGTCCCGGTCGTTGCGGTCAATTCCGCTGGAGTCGTCACCGCAACCAACCACGTGATGCCGGCGTCGGACGCCACCGTCACCCTCCCCTGGTCCTGGGTGTACGGCGTGCAACCATTCGAGGGAATGCGGGCTGCGTACCGCTGGCACGTCGGCCTCCGTGTGGTGCTGGCCGTGTTCGCCGCCGTCGCTGTCGTCTGGCTGTTCCGTCGGCGCCGGGTCCTGGGCCTCGCCCTGGCCGCAGTGCTCGTTCTCGAGACGGCGTCGCACGGCCTGCTCGACGCCCGGAGCCAAGCCATTCACAACCACGAACTGGTGCAGGCTTTCGAAGATGACATGGATCGTGCCTTCGGCGGTGGGCGGCTGCGACCATCGGAGCGCGTGCTCTTCCTACCGGCCGGTAATGACTATCTCATCGGCGCGATTGCGCCACCGCTCGAGATATATTCCTATAATGTTGCGTTCGATAAGGAGCTCGTGCGCATTCGACCAACGCAACCTAAACCGATCCAGGACGCAATCGCCGCCTACAGCGACGACAGCCTCAATAGGAACGATGTGTGTGCGCTCTTCCGTCAAGACGTAGTCGACGCGGTCGTCTTTACTGACTTCAGCATGCGCGCCGATACATTGGTTTGGCCACCGCCAGAGGAACGCATTCAGGCGCAAAGAGCAAAGAATGCCGCCTTCGGACTCTTCGAGGATCCGGCGTTCAACGTTGACGAGGGCGACCTTGCGGTGATCGTGCGTGCGGCTCCCGATTCGCCCGCAGGATGCTGAACCGCTCGTGGGCCACCCACTGACTCGCCATCCAGGCACGAGCATGGTCGCCGGCGGATCGTGATCCTGCAGGTCGCCGCCCCATCGAGGTCGCTGGGGCCACGTCGGGCCGCGAGCCACCTGGTGGATGCGCTGGTGGCCGACGGCGTCCGTGCACAGCTCGTTGAGCGCCCCGGACGCGACGGCAGAGTGAACGCACACCTGTCGAACTCGAGCCGGTCCCTCCTCCTTCCGCTCGCTCGCCGTCGGGGCTGCCTGGTGACGCTGCACGACGTCGTTCCCCGCGGTACTCGAGTACGCGGCGCGCTGTCTCCGGTCGTGCTGCGCATCCTCCGGCGCCACCGCGTCGTCGTCCACAGCCACCATGCAGCGAACCTGCTGCGCGAGAACGGGTTCGACCAACCGGTAGGGGTGGTGCCCCTCTTCCACTCCGTCGAGCGGCCACCGGAGGCAGCCCGCCTGGCCGAACGCTCCCGCCTGCTTCGCGGCCACTGCAGCAACGTCTTGGTCCTGGCGGGCCGCCTCCGAGCGGCCAAAGGGGTGGACGAGCTGATCCGCGCCGCTGGGTGCGCCCCAGACACATCCCTCGTCCTGCTCGGCCACGTGGCTGATGCGCTCACGGCCAGGGCGCTCAGGTCCGCGCCAGACAACGTCATTCTCGTCGAGGATCCGGACGACTCGATGTTCTCGCTCGTCCTGGCGGCAGCCGATGCCGTCCTACTGCCTCGCCGACGATCGGTCGGCGAGACCAGCGGGCCGCTCGTGATGGCCCACGCTCTGGGCACGCCGGTTGCACTGGCGGACTCCGGCTCCGGGCCCGAGTACGCAGTAGCCGGCGATCTCGTACTCCCCGCGGACACGCCGCTGTCACAGTTCATCAAGGAATCAAGCACCCACAGCTGGCGTCGGCTTCCGGCCTCGGCCGACGACCAGCGCACGACGGTCCTGGCTGCGTATCGTAGAGAGTTTCAGTCATTGGGCTGGATGTAGCGGGCATCCGCCGGCCCCCGCCCGATTGTGCAGCAAATCATGACAACGACGACGACGAACACCACTGCCTCGCTGGCGCTTCGCCTCAAGCGACTGGCATTCAATCTCCTTCCGTCTTCGTACCGCCTACCCATCCGAGTCGGATGGATGCGTATGACGGGCACGCTCGAACCGGAACTACGGTCCGTTCCCAATTTGGTTCCCCGGGGAGGGACGGCGCTCGATATCGGTGCCAACCACGGCGTCTACAGCTACTTCATGGTGCGGCATTTCGATCACGTGGTGGCGTTCGAACCGCAGCCCGCTTGCGTCGAGACCCTGGAGACCTGGGCCAGGGGGCGCGTCGACATCCGACAGGTTGCGTTGTCCGACCAAGCGGGCGAGGGCCAACTGACAGTCCCGGTGCGCTCGGGCGTGCCACTCACGGGCTATGCCAGGCTGGACGGAGCGGTGGACGGGGTGCGGACGCACTTGTCCGTGCGGCTCGAGCGCCTGGATGACCAGGGGCTCCACGACGTTCGTTTCATCAAGATCGACGTCGAAGGGCATGAGTTCTCGGTGTTGCGTGGCGCCGACGCGTTGCTCCGCCGCGACCATCCGGTCCTGCTGGTGGAGATCGAGCAACGGCATCTCGGTCCCGGCCACACGATCACCGAGATCATCACGTACCTCGCGGACCGGGGCTACGACGCCTTCTTCTGCATGGATGACACGTGGGTCGAGTTCGGCAGGTTCAGGCCCGAGGTGCATCAGGATCCCAACCGGGCCGGGGAACGCGACTACGTCAACATGTTCCTGTTCCTGCCGCGTGGCAGCAGGCCCCCGAATCCGGGCTAGGCCCCCCCGCTCGTGCCCCCGACGCTGGATCACGGAGGGACAGGAGTCGATCGCGACCTGGGGAGGCAGCCGGTACAGGTGTAGGGCGCCGGGAAGTAGCCGACCCATCGGCCCACGTATTGCTTGTAGGTGGTGGCACCGTTGGCCGATGCATAGACGATGACCCGACCGGTGCGTGCCGCGGCCGCGATGCGCGCCGATGCCGGCAGGGTCGAGTCCAGGTGGAACCAGCCACTCCATGTGCCACCGACCAGGCCGTTCTGAAACAGCCCACCACCCGTGCCCGCGACGAACAGGTCCAGGCGACCGGCCGTGTAGCCCCACGCCACCGTCGGGCTCGAGGCCGTCGCACCCGGTATGCGGGACCAACCCGTCCAGCTCCCCGTGTCGCCGTACTTGGCCCAGATCCCGTTGTCGGTCCCCCGCGCGAAGATCGCGATCCCGCCGCCCGGCCTCGGCGCCACGGCCGGCGTCCCGAGCACTCCGCCCCCCACGCCTTCCCAACCCGACCAGGTCGTGCCCCGGCGGGTGGCGTGGTAGACGGCCCCGTTGGTGCCGCGTACGACGAGGTGCACGACGTCGCCCGCGGTCACCACCGCCCCCGGGCCGTTGGACGAGGTGCCACCCATCGGGAGCGGCGACCAGCTGCCCGTGCCCGCGCTCGTGAGCGTGCGCTGCCAGAGGGCGTTGTCTCCTGTGCGGGCGAAGAGCGCGGTGAACGACGAGCCGGCGGCCACGGCCGGGCTGTCAGTTGCTGTGCCGCCGAGGCACTCCAACGGGCCGACCGCCGGCGGATCGCCGCCGATGTCGGTGGCGGCCAGGTAGTACCTGCCGTCGGGCCCGAGGGTGGCGTACGCAACGCGACCGTCGGGCAACGAGGTGGCGGCCGGCGGCCCGGGTGGCGTCGGGATGGTGTAGTCGAAGCTCGGTGACGCCGGACATCCCGGCCGACCAAACGCCGCGGTGTACGTCGTGGGCGTGGCGGGAGCGACGAGGTTGTGGGAGCGCGCACCGCCATCCGACCAGACCGAGAAGTCGTACGACACACCGCCGAACGTCTGCGGCGTGGGGGCGCTCACGCTGTTCGACGACCCCACGATCACGGTCCTCGTGACCGGCGTCGTCACGGTCTGGGCGCCCACCGACAGCTGCAGGCCGCTCGGAGTGGTGACGAAGGTCAGGTTCACGGTCTGGGGGTCGAGCTGCAGGCTGGTGCTCGCGCTGGCACCCACCGAGTCGGTCGCCGTGAGCACCAGCGACAGCGACGACGGGTACTCATGGTCCGGTGCCGGGAACGTGCCGCCGGCCACGCCGGTGAAGCTCTGGACCGGGTGGGCGTGGCAGTTGCTCGGGCAATGGTTCAGGACCACCGACCAGGACAACCGCGCCGCCGGCACCGTGCCGTCCTGGGCATCGGTGGCGTGCCCCGAGAAGGCGATCGCGTCGCCCACCTTCCATCGGAACCCGCTCGTGGGCGCGTCGATGACCGGCACGGGCGGACTGTTGGGCCCGCCGACGTTGATGGTCACCGACTCGGTGTCTGACGCACCCTGCGGATCCGCGACCCGCAGCCGAGCCGTGACCGATCCCGCCACCGTGTACGTGCGGGTGGGGGCGACGGCGTTGGAGTCGTCGAACTGGCCGTCGCCGTCCAGATCCCAGGAGTAGCTCAGTGTGTCGCCGGGATCGAGGTCGTTGGACCCGCTGGCGTCGTAGGCGACGGTCAGGGGTGCGGTGCCGGACGTCGGGCTGGCCGCGATCACGGCCGTCGGCGGATGGTTGGCGCCGTTGTAGACCACCCGGCGAACCTGCCCGGCCTCCAGGTCGACGTAGAAGACGTCGCCGCCCGGGCCCGTGACCACCTGGACGGGCTGGCCAGCCCCGCGGACGAACGGTGTGAGCTGGCTCGGGCTGGGATCGGCGCCGCCGCCTCGCTTCATCACCCACACGCAGCCGCGGGAGGCGTCGGCGAAGAACAGGGCACCGTCGTAGTCCGACGGGTAGTTGGAGCCGTTCTCGAACGCGATCCCGCTCACCGACGAGCTGCCCGAAGGGCACGGGTCGCCGGCGACGACCGGCGCGTTGTGCTGGTAACGGAAGAACGGTGCGGTCTGGCCGATTCCGTACAGCGACTCGCAGCTGCTCAGATCGACGGGGTCGTAGGCGGGCTGCCGGGCAATGCCCTCGTAGCAGGGCCAGCCGAAGTTCTCCGCGACGCCGTCGTCGACGTCTGCGACCCGGTTGATCTCCTCCCACGTGTCCCACCCGACGTCGCCGACCCACAGCTGCTGGGTGCCGGGCCTGATCCCGAACCGGAAGGGATTGCGAACGCCGTACGCGATGATCCGGCGGTCATTGGCATCGGCGCTGGAGGCGAAGGGGTTGCCGGGCAGGCCGGCCCCGGTGTTCGGATCGACCCGGATGATCGTCCCGTCGAGCGTGGTCGGCTGCCCGGCCGGGCGCCTCACCGACTGGGCCCGGAGGGCGCCACCCTGGGCGGCCGGGGGCGTGAGGCTCGTGCCCGCCGGTGACGGGGGATCGCCGCAGGGGTTCTTGGTCTGGCCGTAGTCGGCGTAGTTGAAGCTGGCGCCCTCGCCGGCGCTCGCGTACAGCGCCCCATCCGGCCCGAAGGCCACGGTGCCGATCGTGTGGCTGGGGAACTGCTGGCACCAGCCGCTGACGAGCACCTGTTCCGCGGTCATCTGGTTGCCGCTGGCGGTCAGCCGGGACAGCCGTGCCTGGACGACGCAGCCGTCGCCGGTGGAGCCGGGAGGGTTCGGGCAGCCGTCGCTCGTGACACCGGGCGATCCCCAGCGCGGCGCGGTCCCCCCGGGCACGGCGTCGTATGTGTAGAGCGCGTACACGTAGGGCCGGGTCGGGAACTGGGGGTCGAGGGCGAGACCGAGCATCCCCCGATCCCAGAAGTTGTGCACCTGGGTGCGGAAGTCGGCGAAGACGGTGGGCGTGGTGTCCGACAGCGAGTCGTACACCTTGATCACGCCGCTCTTCTCGGCGACGAAGGCGCGACCGTCGCCCGCGAAGGCGACCGCGGTGGGCTGGGTGAGTCCGCCGAAGGCGACGACGTCCGAAAAGCCGCTGGGTGGGACGCCGCTGGCCGCAGCTCGTGTCGCGTTCGTCCGCGCCGGCTCGAGCAACAGCCCCGCGCCGAGCAGCGCCAGCACGAGCATGACGCGCAGAAACAGGGCCGCCCTCCGGCGGTTCTGATCAAACCGCATCCCGCCCCTCCACGGCGGCCGATGCTACTCGTCTAGTCCGACCCCCCGAGACGTGCGGCCCCGGAACGACCGGCTACGCCCGCGGCGGTGCGATCGGATGCGGCATACAGAGCTCGTCGTACTCGGCGATCACGATTCGCTCGGGATCGATGGAGCACGTCGGGCATTCGGGATCGCGCAGCATCCGGTAGGTACGGAACGACTGCTCGAGGGAGTCGTACGCCAGCAGCCGCCCCGAGAGGTCCTCGCCGACGCCGAGGATGAGCTTGATGGTCTCGACCGCCTGGATCGAGCCCACGATGCCGGGCAGCACGCCCAGGACGCCGGCCTCGGCGCACGACGGGGCGAGCTCCACGGGCGGGGGCTCGGGCAGGAAGCAGCGGTAGCAGGGCCCGTCGTGGGGCTTGAACACGGTCACCTGTCCCTCGAAGCGGAAGATCGAGCCGTGAACAACGGGGATCTCGAGCTTCAGCGCCGCGTCGTTGAGCAGGTAGCGCACGGGGAAGTTGTCCGCGCCGTCGACCACGATGTCGTAGCCCGACAGGATGTCCATGACGTTGTCGGCGCCGAGGCGGACATCGTGGGTCACCACGTTGACGTCCGGGTTGATGGCCGTGAGCGTCTTCTTGGCCGAGTCGACCTTGCGCTCGCCCACGCGGTCGACGTTGTGGAGGATCTGTCGCTGCAGGTTCGACTCGTCGACGACGTCCATGTCGACGATGCCGATCGTGCCGACGCCCGCCGCGGCCAGGTAGAGCGCCGCCGGCGAGCCGAGGCCGCCGGCGCCGAGCAGCAGCACCCGGGCGTCGAGCAGCATGAGCTGACCCTCGACGTCCACCTCCGGCAGGAGCAGGTGGCGCTGGTAGCGGTTGCGCTGGTCCGGCGACAGCTTGCGCGGGGCGGCCCAGTCGCGCCCCTCGTCCTTCCACTTGTTGAAGCCGCCGCTCACCGACACCACGTCCTGGTAACCCATGTCGCTGAGCGTCTTGGCCGCGAACACCGACCGCACGCCGCTGGCGCAATGGATGATCACCGGCGCGGACTTGTCGGTGATCCGGTTCTCGACCGAGCTCTCGAGCGTGCCCCGGGGGATGTGCACGGCCCCCGGGATCGCGCCCTGCTCGTACTCGTCGGGCTCGCGCACGTCGAGGACCACCGCCTTCGGCCGCCGCCGCAGCTCGTCGGCCTGGGCGGTGTCGACCTCGCGGACCTCGGCTTTGGTGGCGGCAAGCAACTCACGGAAGCTCGGCATGGCAACCTCTCGGGCGATCTCCTTCTGCAGCTGAAAAGCCTACAGACCCGCTCAACATTCTGCGTCGGCCGCCGCCCCAGCGGAGCCGTGGGCCATGCCATGGGCCCGCAGGTCAGGCCTCGATCGCGACCTCGTGGATGGCCTCGATGAAGTCGCCGCGGTCGACGGCCAGCGGGCCCGCCACCGCCAACCGGCGGAGCAGGAGCATGCCCATCGTGAGGAACGCGACCAGGCTCCCGATCAGCAGGCCCAACTCGACCCGGAGGAACAGGTCGTCGCTGGCCACCCAGGTCGTTACCGCCAACGCGACGATGCCCATCCCCCACCCGATCGCCTGGTCACGGTGCCCGCCCAGCGCGATCACCGCTTGGGCGCAGGCCAGGGCCAGCATGTACAGGCCGCTGCCGGCGGCCAGGAGTCCCATCGTGCGGCTGTCGAGATCGGCGTTGGGGAACATGATCTCCACGATCGTCGGTCCCAACACGGCGCCAATGACGGTGCCGGCGACCGCCAGGGCGGCCACCACCACCATGATCCGCTTGAGGCCGGCCCGGAAGTCGCCGAGGCGGCCGGCCGTGGCCAGAGCCGACAACTTCGGCAGCAGCGCCGCCTGGACCGCCTGAAACAGGAACAGCGGGATGCGCGCCACCACGACCCCGGTGATGAACCGCCCGGCGGCGCCGGCCTGGGCATCGGACGCCAGCAGCTTCACGATCACCGGTCCGATGTTCATGAGCCCGAACGCCAGCAACGACGCGACCAGCAGGTAGCCGAGGGCGCTGCTGATCTCCCGCAGCGCCGCCTCCGGGCCCGGCCGCAACGACGGGCGCTCGACCCGCAGCGCCACGGGCACCGCCAGCAACCCCGCGATCCCGAGAGCGATGCCGAACCAGCCCGCGGTCTTCACCCCGATCACCGCGCACAGCACGCAGCCCAACAGCCGGATGAGCCCGTCGGCGCCGATGTAGGTGCCGTACCCCTTGAAGTGCCCTGTCCCCGACATGCAGCCGCGGGTCACGTGGCCGGCCAGCGCGCCTGCGACACCCAGCGCCAATCCCACCAACAACAGGAGCTGGTGGTCGAAGAGCTCGTCGACCGACCAGCGGGCGGTGGCGATGAGCAGCACCAGCACCGCCAGCGCGAGCCCCACCCCCAGGGTGGCCGCCCGCCGCACGACGGGAGCCCCGCCCTCGCCCCGGGTGCGGCGCTCGGCGAGCGCCCGGCTGATCTCCTGCTCCAGGGGCAGGAACAGGCCCGGCCCGATGAGGAAGACCAGGCTCCATGTCGCCGACAGCGGCGAGTACTCCGCCTTGGTGAGCGGCCGGTCGGCCACTGCGAGGAAGCCATAGGCGGACAAGCCCGCGACGAGGAGCCCGGCCCCGACCGCGAACGTGCCGGTCGGTAGGGGATTGCGGCGCCTCGCAGCCTCCAGCAGCGCAGCCATCGGCGACACGCTACTCACATCGCGGGACACGACGTCCCGGACCGTGCGGCAGCTCCGCGAGGATGCATTAGTCGGCGCTGAGCTCGGGCTCGGCCGAACCGACCAGCTGCGGGAGCACCTCGCCGATCGAGCCCCGAATGACGGCGTCGGCGAGATCGTCCATCGCGGTCTCCTCGGCGTTGACGATCACGATCTGGGCGCCGGCCATGCGGGCGAGCGGCACCATCTCGGCCACGGGATACACCGCCAGCGTGGAGCCAACGGCAAGCAGCAGGTCGGAGCGCCGGGCGGCCTCCATCGCCCGTTGCAGGTCGTCGGGGACGAGGTTCTGGCCGAAGCTGATGGTCGCCGACTTGAGGATGCCGCCGCAGGTCCGACAGGGCGGATCGTCCTCGCCGCCTCGCACCCGCTCGAGCGCCCGCTCCATGGGCGCCCGTTCGCCGCACGACATGCACACGACGGTGTGCATGGTGCCGTGGACCTCGACGACGCTGGCCGGATCGGAGCCCGCCGCCTGGTGAAGCCCGTCGATGTTCTGGGTGACGAGGGTGTCGAGCTTGCCTCGGCGCTCGAGCTCGACCAGCGCCTGGTGGCCGGCGTTCGGCCGGGCGGACAGGCCCGGGTGGCGCAGGCGCGTTTGCCAGGCCTCGCGGCGGACCTGGGGATCGGACATGTAGTTCTGCAGCGTCGCCCGCCGCTCGGCGCCCGGGTTGCGGGTCCACACACCGTTGGGCCCCCGGAAGTCCGGGATCCCGCTGTCGGTGCTGATCCCCGCCCCGGTGAGCACGACCACCCGCTGGGCCGCGTCGATCCAGCGCGCCGCCTCGGCGATCACGTCGTCCGGCACGGCCGACACACTACTCGCTGTGTGGATGACATTGAAATATCGTGAGAATGGTGGGAAGATCGTCGGGACGCCCCGGACGACAAGGGAGCAACTTCCCCGTGGGCAGCTCGTTCGACCCGCCGTCGGAGACGCAATGCACCCCCGCGACATCCCTACCACCATCCCCAGCCTGCAGGTCCTTCCCTGGTCCGATCCGGTCATCGACCAGGTCGGCTACGACCCGCGGTCCCGCTACGTCGAGCGCTTCTGGCTCGGCATCCTCGGCCCGTCGGCCACCTGGCTCATGCGCTACCTCGTCGATGGGCTCGAGCGATCGCCCGAGGGGTATCGACTCGACCTCGACGAGTGCGCCACCTCGCTCGGCCTCGGCCGCTACCGCGGCTCCAGCAGCGCCTTCCCCCGCACCATCGCCCGCTGCTGCCAGTTCGGCACGAGCCGGCTCACGCCGGATCCGTCGCTCGAGGTGCGCCGCCGCCTGCCACCACTCACCCTCCGCCAGGTCCGGCGGCTGTCCCCGGTGCTGCAGGCCGAGCACGCCGCATGGGTCGATCGGGCACCGGCCGCCCTCGACGCCGACGACCTGCGCGACCAGGCCCGCCGGCTGGCCCTGACGCTGCTGGAGCTCGGGGAGGACCGCGAGGCGACGGAGCGGCAGCTGCAGCGCTGGCGGTTCCACCCCGCGCTGGCGAGCGAGGCGACGGCTTGGGCGCTCGAGCGCCACGAGGCGGCCGTCTGCCCACCGGACGCGCCGGCCGAGCCCGAACGCGCCCCGAGGCCATAGGTTCCACCCGGCCGAGCCCGAGGCCGTAGGTTCCGACCCCGAGACCTATGACCTCAGGTTCTCGCCGCCGGAACCGATGGCCTCGAACGGCCGGTGTCGGGGCGGCACGGGCACGACCCGGGCCGCGCCACCGACGTCCCGCGCTCGGGCTCTGCGTGTCGGCCCTCGTGGTTGCATGGTCGACCGTGGCGTGCTCAGGCGACTTCAGCGGGGCCCGCGGTGAGAGCGAAGGCTCGGGCGGTGCCGCAGCGGACGAACCCGCGACCTCCGGCGACCCGGTACTAGAGGCGCGCGACGACCCGCTGCCGGTGGTGACTCCCACGCCGCGCGAGATGCGCTGGCTCGGGCCCGACGTCCCCGTCCCGCTCGACGTCGACGTCGTCGCCGCCGACGACGTCGCGGCCGCCACCAACGACGCGCTGACCGAGGTGCTGGGGGCGGCCGGGGCTCGGACGGTGCGCGTGTTGGGGCCCGGCGACCGTGACCGTGTCGAGGCGCCGCTCGTCGTGAGCGTGGGGGCACTCGGCGCTGAGCCGACGACATCACCTCTCCGCGACGCCGGGCTCGCGGTGCCGGACGACCTGCCAGCCGAGGGCTATGCACTGGCGGCGTTCACCCGCGAGGGGGGAACGGGGGAGGTCGTCCTCGCCGGCGCCGACGCCGCCGGCACGTTCTACGCCGCACAGACCCTGCGCCAGCTGCTCACCCTCACCGGTGGCACCGGCGACGACCGCACCGCCGCGGTTGCCGGAGTCGGCGTCGTCGATCAGCCTGCGCTGCGCCACCGCGGCGCCATCGAGGGCTTCTACGGCAGCCCGTGGACCCAGCAGGAGCGGCTCGACCAGCTCGACTTCTACGGCCGCTTCAAGCTCAACACCTACGTCTACGCGCCCAAGGACGACCCGTACCACCGCGACCGCTGGCGGGAGCCGTATCCCGCCGACCTGGTGGCCGGTCTCCGGTCGCTGGTCGACCGGGCCGCCGTCAACCAGGTGCGGTTCACGTTCGCCGTCTCTCCGGGGGTCTCGATCTGCTACAGCGACCCGGCCGACCTCGAGGCGCTCGTCGCCAAGCTCGACGCCGTGTACCAGCTGGGGGTGCGGGCCTTCTCGGTCGCACTGGACGACATCGTGCACACCCGCTGGAACTGCGACGGCGATCAGAGCCGCTACGGCCCGCCCTCGTCCGAGGCGGCGGCACGAGCCCAGGTCGAGTTGCTCAACGCGCTGCAGCGCGGCTTCATCGCGGACCACCAGGGCGCACAGCCGCTGCAGATGGTCCCCACGGAGTACCGCGGCACCGACGACAGCCCCTACCGGCGCGTGATGCGCGAGCAGCTCGATCCGGCCGTCGAGGTCATGTGGACCGGAACGATGGTGGTGCCGCCGGAGATCACCGTGGACCAGGCGGGGGCCGCCGCTGGGGTCTTCGGGCGGCGGACGCTGGTGTGGGACAACACGCCCGTCAACGACTACCCGCCCACGGAGGGCAGGCTGATCCTGGCACCGTACGACCGCCGGCAGCGGGGCCTGTCGGCCGAGGTGACCGGGATCGTGCTCAATCCCATGAACCAGGCCGCGGCCAGCAAGGTGCAGCTCGCCGGGGCCGCCGACTTCGGCTGGAACGACGCTGCGTACGACCCGGTGCGGGCCCACCGGGCGGCCGCCACCTACCTGGCGGGCGGCGTCACTGGCGCCGATCCCCCGACGGTCGACGCGCTCCTGGCCTTCTTCGACCTCGAGAACCTGGCGCCGACCTCGTCGGCGTCGGGCACGGTCTCCCAGCCCCAGGCGCCGGTACTGGCGCGGCAGCTCGACGCCTTCCGCACGGCGTGGGACCGCGGCGACCGGCCCGGAGCCATCGCCGGCCTGCGTCCCTACGCACAGCGGCTCGCGGGAGCGGCGGACGCGATTAGGCGCGGCGTCGCCGACCCCGGGTTCGTCGCCGACGCCGGGCCGTGGCTCGACGCCACTGCCATCTGGGGCCAGGCGCTGGTCGCCTCGCTGGACGCGCTCGACGCGCAGGTCGCCGGTGACGACGCCGGCGCCCAGGCGCGGTTCGACGAGGCCGACGCCCTGGCCGGTCAGGCGGCTGCCATCGAGACCATTCCGGGCGAGACGCGCCCGCAGGGCCCCGTGAAGGTCGGCGACGGCGTGCTCGACGAGTTCATCGCCGGCGCCCCAGCCCTGTGAGGGCCGTCAGGACCCGAGCGGGTAGGAACGTCGTTCAGGCTCACGGTGGTCAGCGCTGCCGGAGGCCGAGCTGTGTGGCCGTGCTCACGCTGCAAGTCCCGTACCGTTCGGTGCCCACTTGCGGGCCATCCGCTCGCCCTCTCAGCCGACATGGCTGCCCCGGCGCTGTCGCCAGCGCTCCATCATCCCTGCGGCCTCGTCGTGGAGGAAGGCGAAGAACTCACGGCTCTCCTCCAGGCGCTTGCCGGCGGGCGCACCCGCTCCGACCATCTCCACCGCCTCGGCCAGCGCCTCTTCCCAGCGCACGAGCGCGTCGTTGCGCCGCATGATGGCCTCGTACCAGGCGTCGTCGTCGATGCGGTAGTGGTCGGTGCGAGCGCCCGGCTCACGCTCGCGGGTCACGAGCCCGATCTGTATCAGGTAGCGCACGGCCCCCGAGATCGCGGCCGGGCTGACCCGCAGGCGCGACGCCAGGCCGCCGGCCGTCAGCGAGCCGGCATCCTCACAGAGGAGGCAGGCGAAGACCCGGGCCGGCATGCGGGGCCACCCCGCCTCGGTCAGCATCAAGGCGAAGCGCTCGACGAAGCGCAGGATCGCGTCGTCACCGTCACTGCTGGTGTTGTCCATCCCGCTCACGAGGTTACATCTTTCACAAGTTCCGTGTTCTTCACAAGTTTATGAAGTCTCGATAGGGTCGGGGCATGAGCAACGCCATCGAGGTCTCGGGCCTCGTCAAGACCTTCGGCCGGACGCGGGCGCTCGACGGTCTCGACCTCATCGTGGCAAGCGGGGAGGTCCATGGCTTCCTCGGGCCCAACGGCTCGGGCAAGTCGACCACGATCAGGGTCTTGCTCGGCCTGCTGCGGGCCGACTCCGGCCGGGCGGCCCTGCTCGGCGGCGATCCCTGGGGCGACGCCGTGGCCCTCCACCGGCGGCTTGCCTACGTCCCCGGCGACGTCACGCTGTGGCCCAACCTGTCGGGCGGCGAGGTGATCGACCTGCTCGGACACCTCCGCGGCGGGCTCGACCGGGCCCGGCGGGACCAGCTGTTCGAGCGTTTCGAGCTCGATCCCACGAAGAAGGGACGCACCTACTCGAAGGGCAACCGCCAGAAGGTGGCGCTGGTGGCGGCGCTCGCCTCCGACGCCGAGCTGCTGATCCTCGACGAGCCGACCTCGGGGCTCGATCCGCTCATGGAGGCGGTGTTCCAGGACACGATCAAGGAAATGACCCAGGACGGTCGCACCGTGCTGCTCTCGAGCCACATCCTGGCCCAGGTCGAGGCGCTGTGCGATCGGGTGAGCATCATCCGCCTGGGCCGCACCGTCGAGTCGGGCACGCTGACGGAGCTGCGCCACCTGACCCGCACGTCGATCGCGGTCGAGACCGAGCGGCCCGTCGACGGGCTCACGAGCCTGCCCGGCGTCCACGATCCCCACGTCGATGGGACGCGGGCGCGGTTCGACGTCGACACTGCCCGCCTGGACGGCGTGCTCAAGTACGTGACCGGCCTCGGCGTTCGCAGCCTCACCAGCCAGCCGCCGACGCTCGAGGAGCTGTTCCTGCGCCACTACGGCGACGAGCTGGCCGAGCTCGAGGGCCGGCCGCTGCCCGACGGCTCGGCCGACGCCGCGGACGGCGCACGGTGAGCGCCACCGGGGCGACCCTGGCGGGCCCGCCTGCCGGCGCGGCCGTGAGCATGGCGGCGGTGCGGGGCACGACGCTCACCGGCACCTGGACGCTGGTGCGGTTCATTCTGCGCCGCGACCGCGTGCGCCTCGTGGTGTGGATCGTCGGGATCACGCTGCTGGTGCTCTCGACCGCGGCCAGCATCGAGGGCCTGTACCCCACGCAGGCCGACCTGGACAAGGCGGCGCAGACGGCGAACGACAACGCCGCGCTGATCGCCCTGAACGCGCCCTCCTACGCCCTCGACACGCTCGGCGGGCAGGCGGTCTTCAACGTCGGCAGCTTCGGCTACGTCGTGATGGCGCTCATGGGCATGTTCCTCGTGGGCCGCCACACCCGGGCGGACGAGGAGAACGGCCGGACGGAGCTGCTGCGCGCCACGGTCCTGGGCCGCAACGCGCCGGTCACCGCGGTGCTGGTCGTCGCCGCCGGCGCCTTCGCGGTGCTGGGCGGGCTCATCAGCCTGAGCATGCTGAGCCAGGACCTACCCACCGCAGGGTCGGTGCTCTATGGCGCCGCCATGGGCGCGTTCGGGCTGCTGTTCGCCTGCGTCACGGCGGTCATGGTCCAGCTCACGGAGCAGAACCGCGCCGCGCTGGGGTTCGCCGGCGTGCTGCTGGGCGCGTCCTACGTCCTGAGGGCGATAGGCGACGTCGGCGACGGCACCCTGTCGTGGGCGTCGCCGATGGGCTGGGCGCAGGCCGCCCGGCCCTACGCCGGCGAGCGCTGGTGGACCCTGCTGTTGCTGGCGGGGGCGGCGATCGTGTGCGTGGCGGTCGCCTTCGCCCTGCTGGCCGTACGCGACCTCGGCGGCGGGTTGGTGCCGCCCCGGCCTGGGCCCCCGATCGCATCGGCGGCGCTCGTCGGTTCGCGCTTCGGCCTGCCCCTCCGGCTCCAGCGCGCCAGCCTGATCTCCTGGACCGTCGGGCTCGGCCTCGCCGGCGTGTCCTACGGCTCGGTGGGCCAGGACGTCCGCGACCTGATCGGCAGCAACAACGCGTTCGAGGACATCATCGCCCAGGGCGGCGGGAGCCTGACCGACGCGTTCTTCACGACATCGCTGCTGGTGCTGGCGTTGATCGCGGGTGGGTTCGCCATCTCCTCGACCCTGCGGCTCCGCGGCGAGGAAGCCGGCGGCCGCGCCGAGCCAGTGCTCGCCACCGGATTGGGACGCACCCCGTGGGTCACGTCCTACCTTGCAGTCGCGCTCGGTGGATGTGCGGCCCTGATGGCCGCGGCCGGGTTCGGCATGGGCCTCACCTACGGGGTGGCCGTCCACGACCTCGGCCAGGTGGGCCGGCTCGTCGGGGCTGCGGTCGCCTTCGTGCCGGCCCTCTGGGTGCTCGTCGGGGTCACGCTCGTGCTGTTCGGGTTCGCGCCCCGGGCGACGGCCGCGGCGTGGGGCGCGCTCGTGGTGTGCTTCGTGATCGGGCTGTTCGCCCAGCTCCTGAGCCTGCCGGGCTGGCTCGTAGACGTGTCGCCGTTCCAGCACGTGCCCGCGATGCCCTCGCAGGGCTTCGAGTGGACGCCCGTCGTGGCCCTGACGGCGACCGCCGTCGTGCTGATGGCGGCCGGGATCGTCGGCTTTCGCCGGCGTGACGCTGGCTTCTGACCCGACGATTCGAGGGCGGTCAGGGCTTCCGGAAGTCCGACAGGAGGCGTAGGAGGGTGCGCACGCCGAAGCCGGTGCCGCCCTTGGGTGACTCGCTGCCGTCCTCGGCGGCGTCGGCGGGACCGGCGATGTCGAGGTGGACCCACGGCGTGCCGTTGGGGACGAACCGCTGCAAGAACAGCCCGGCGACCAGCGCGCCGCCCCAGCGGCCGGCCCCCACGTTCTTCATGTCGGCGACCTCGGAATCGAGCTGGCGCCGCATGTCGTCGGGCAACGGCAGCGGCCACACCGGCTCGCCCGCAGCGTCGGCGGCCGTACGGACTGCGTCGACGAACCCGTCGTTGTTGCCCATCAGCCCAGCAATGTCAGTGCCGAGCGCCACCATGCAGGCACCCGTGAGCGTGGCCAGATCTACGATCGCATCGGGCCCGGCCTCGCCGGCCAGCGACAGCGCGTCGGCAAGGACCAGCCGTCCCTCGGCGTCGGTGTTGAGCACCTCCACCGTGGTGCCGTTGCGGATACGCAGGACGTCGCCGACGCGTGTGGCGTCGCCCCCCGGCATGTTGTCGGTGAGCGGTAGGAAGCCGAGGACGCGCACCGGTGGCCGCACGGCGTCGAGCGCCGTGAACGCCGCCAGCACGGCGGCGGCACCGGCCATGTCGCCCTTCATGCCCACCATCGACTCGGTGGTCTTGAGCGACAGCCCGCCCGAGTCGAACGTGATGCCCTTGCCCACCAGCGCGACCGTCGCGCGCGGGCGCTCGGGCTCCCACGACAGCTTCACGAACCGGGGCTCCTCGTCGGACCCGCGGTTGACGCCCAGCAGCCCGCCGAGCGCGTCCTCCTCGATCGCCGCGCGGTCGAGGACCTCGGCACTGAAACCGCCGGCCGCGGCCAGCTGCTCGGCTCGTTCCGCGAAGGCCGTGGGCGTGAGCGTGCCGCCCGGCTGGTTGACCAGGTCCCGGGCGAGGCAGACGGCCTCGGCGATGGCTCGACCCCGCTCGAGCGCAGCGGTGACGCGCTTGCCGCCCTTGCCGACCACCAGCAGCGATGCGATGCGGCTGGGCTCGGGTTCCGACTTCAGCGCGGTGTAGCGGTAGGCGCCGAGCACGCCGCCCTCGGCGATGGCCTGGGCCACGTCCGCACGGTCCAACCGCTCCGGGGCACCGTCGAGCAGGTCGGTCGCCACGTGGCTTTGGCGCCGCGCGGCTCGCGCCAGCGCCGCCGCGGCCCGCCGGTACGTGGTGACGGTGGCATCGTCCTCCTCGCCGAGGCCTACGCCCACGATGACGCCGCCGTCCCTGCCGGGCACCACACACGTCTGACCCGGCTTGCCGGTGAACCCCTGGGCGTCGAGGAACGCGCGGTCGAGCAGCGCGGGCACGTCACCCGCCTCCAGCCGGTCGGCGAACACGCCGACTCCGACGGCGTCGGCGGCGGTCGGGTCGGTGGGCAGCGTGCGGGCGAGCGCGAGCTCGATGGTCATGCGCCGCAGGCTAGGAGCCTTTGGGGACATCGCGGCTCAGCAGGTGCTCGCCCTCGACCCAGCGGGCCTGGACCCACAGCAGGGACGACAGGCGATTGAGGTACGGGAGCACGTGCGAGCCCGGAACCGTGGCGGCCACGGCCTCGCGCTCGGCGCGCCGCACGACCGTGCGGGCCAGGTCGAGGTGGGCGGCCAGCGGCGTCTGCCCCGGCACGACGAATTGCGACGGTGCCTCGAACCGGCCGCCGAGTTCGTCGATCAGTGCCTCGACGGCGCCGACCATGTCGGACGTGACCCGGGTCTGCCCGTCCACGAGCTTGGCGCGGCTCTCGGGCAGGGTCGCCAGCTCGGCCATGAGCACCCACAGGTCGCGGCATGCGAGGGTCAGCGCCTCGTCGAGCTCGCTCCCGCGCTCGCACAGCGACCGGGCCACGCCGATGACTGCCTGGGCCTCATCGACCGCCCCGCACGCCCGCGGATGCGCCGAGTCCTTCGGCACCCGCCCGCCGAAGAGCAGTCCCGTCGTGCCGTCGTCGCCCTTGCCGGTGTAGAGGCGGGTCACATGCCCTCGGTTCCTGCTGCTGTTCCGGGACGCTCGCTCGCGGGCGACGACGCTACCGCTCCTACCGGTGAGCGGACATCAGGGCAGGTCAGGAGCAACCCTCGACCTCGACGTGAGGTAGACGTAGAGGTCGTCAGTAGCCCGCTATCGGATCGACGGATCCCACGAGCGGCTCCCCTGCGATCCAGCGGCGCACGTTGTCGGTGATCCGGGCGCTGAGCAGCGGTAGGGCCATCTCGTAGGTGTTGGCCGTGTGGGGCGTCACGATGGCGTTGGGCAGGGCCCACAGTGGGTGGCCGTCGGGCAGGGGCTCGGGGTCGGTCACGTCCAGCCCCGCGGATCCCAGCGTGCCGTCCCCCAGGGCGTCGACGAGGTCGGGCGTGACCACGTGCTCGCCGCGGGCGACGTTCACCAGGCAGGCATCGGGCGCCAGCAGCTCCAGTCTCCGGCGGTCGATGAGCCCGACCGTGCCGGGCAGGAGCGGCAGGCCGAGCACGACCAGCTCCGCCCCGGTCAGCGCGTCGTCGAGCTGGTCGTCACGCAGCACCCTGGTGGCCCCCGCCATGGCCCGGGGGGTTCGGCGCACGACCGTGACGTCACATCCGAAGGGCCCGAGCAGCCGCAGCAGGGACTCGGCGATGCCCCCGCCACCCACGATCGTGACGCGGGCGCCGAGGAGGTTGTGGCCGCGCTGCCCGGTCCACGTCATGGCCCTGGCGTAGTGCCCGAGCCCGCGCAGCCCGGCGAGCGCCAGCGCCAGCGCGTGCTCCGCGACCGGCTCCGCGTAGACGCCCTTGCCGCAGGTCCACGTGCGGTCGGCGTGCGCCCGGATCACGTCCACATAGGGCTCGACCCCGGCCCACGGCAGCTGAACCCAGCGCAGCCCGGCATGGTCGTCGAGCACGCGGCCGAGGGGCTCGGCGGCGGCCGTCTCGGCCCACACGAGGGCGACTGCGTCGTCGGGACCGGACAGCGCTCCCCCGCCGGCCTCGACCGCATCGGCGAGGAAGGTCCGCACGCCGTCGGGCAACACGGCGATGCGGGCGTGGTCGGCGGCGGTCGGCATCCCGGCGAGGCTACTGGGGTGGTGGTCGGCGCTATGCGGGCGCCCGCGGCGCCGCCACGTGCATGCCGCGGCGCCCGGCCATCCTGCACAGCGTCCGAGCGTTGTGGATGGCCGCACCCCCGCGGTCGTTGTTGAAGAACACGAACACGTCGGCGGCGGACCGGAGTGGCCAGGCGGCGCCCAGGCGGTCGAGCCACGTGGCGAGGGCCGCCCGGCCGTACGACGGCCTCGGCGAGGCTGCGCCCTCGTGCATGCGCAGGTAGCCCCAGTCGGTGGTGCGCCACAGTGGTGTGGCCGGGCGCCCGAGGCGGTCGGCCCAGCACAACGCCGCACGCCGGCGCGTCAGCACGTCGCGCACGTCGTCGGTCCACCACGACTCGTGCCGGGGCTCGACCGCCACCCGAGCGTCGCCCGGAAAGCAGGCCAGGCAGGCGTCGAGGGCCTCCGGGGCGGCGCGCAACGTCGGTGGGAGCTGCAGGAGGTACGGCCCCAGCCGGTCGCCCAGCCCCTCGGCGCGGGCGGTCAGCCGGGCCACCGGCTCGGCGGGATCACGCAACCGCCTGATGTGCGTCAGGTAGCGGCTCGCCTTGACGGCGACGACGAACCCGGCCGGCGTCTCGTCCCGCCAGCGCTCGAACACCGCCCGCTCCGGCAGCCGGTAGAAGGCGTTGTTGACCTCGACCGCCGGGAACTCCTCGGCGAAGCGCCGCAGCCACGCCCGTTGCGGTAGCCGCTCGGGGTAGAGCACGCCCCGCCAGTCCCGGTACTGCCAGCCCGACGTGCCGACGATCAGCGGCATGGCCCCGGAGGTACCCGGCCTCGCGGGTCCCTCAGTCGGGCAGCTCGAACTGGACCGAGGCCCGCTCGGCCAGGATGGGCCGCACCAGGTCGCGGATGAGCGCCTGGTGATCGGGGTGGTCGCGGTACGCCAGGTAGTCGTCCACGGTGGCGAAGTCGCCGACGACCACGTAGTCGTACGTGGTGTCGCTGAGGCCGGCATCCCTCCCGTGGCGGTAGTCGACCATGGTGCCCACGGCCGTCGGCATGCCGTCGAGCCCGTCGGCGAGCGCCTGCACCTGGTCGTCGGTGGTGCCCTCGGCGAACCTGAACATCACAACGTGGCGAAGGGCCATCGGGCCTCCTCCCTCGTCGACCACATCCGGCGACGACACCGCGTGGCCGCACCGCGCGGCCGCACCGCACGGCCGTGCCGGGGGACGTTACCGGCCCTGCCGTCAGCCCTGTGGCTGTGGGTACGCCCGCCGCCCCCTCGGCAGGAATCCGGCTTCCGTTCCGTGAGCGGCCGACCGGTAGCCTGGTGACTTGTCTATGCGCGGCTTCCTCGACCTCCTCCAGGAGCGCGTCGTCGTCTACGACGGCGCCTTCGGCACGTACATCCAGGAGCTCGGGCTGACGGCCGACGACTTCGGCGGTCCCCACTTCGAGGGCTGCAACGAGATCCTGGCGGTCACCCGGCCGGACGTCATCGCGGAGATGCACGACGCACACTTCCGCGCCGGGGCCGACGTCGTGGAGACCGCGAGCTTCGGCGGGTTCGCCGTCCCCCTCGGCGAGTACGGGATCCCGGAGCGGGCCCACGAGATCAGCCTCGCGTCGGCCCGCATCGCCCGCGAGGTCGCCGACGGCCACGGCGGGCTCGTGGCCGGCTCGATGGGCCCGGGGACCAAGTCGCCGTCGCTCGGGCAGATCCCCTTCACCGAGCTGCGGGACGCATACGAGGTGATGGCCCGCGGCCTCATCGAGGGTGGCGTCGACCTGCTCATCTGCGAAACCCACTTCGACCTGCTGGCCGCCAAGGCCGCAGTCATCGGCGCCCGGCGGGCCATGGCGACCGAGGGCCGCGAGGTCCCCATCCAGCTGCAGGTGACGATGGAGCAGACGGGCACCATGCTGCTCGGCACCGAGATCGCCGCCGCCCTCGCCAGCCTCGGCGCACTCAGGCCCGATGTCTTCGGCCTCAACTGCGCCACGGGCCCGGCCGAGATGCACGAGCACCTCCGACACCTGTCCGCCAACGCCCCGATGCCCGTCTCGTGCCTGCCCAACATGGGCCTGCCGTCGGTCGTCGACGGCAAGATGCACTACGACCTCACCCCCGAGCAGCTGGTCGAGTACCAGACGAGGTTCGTCACCGAACTGGGCGTCCAGGTGGTGGGCGGCTGCTGTGGCTCGACGCCCGAGCACATCCGGCAGCTGGCCACCGCCGTCAAGGACCTCGCGCCCGCCCGCCGTGACCCGGGGTCCGAGCCGGCGGCGACGTCGATGTTCAGCATGGTGCCGTTCCACCAGGACGCGAGCTTCCTGATCATCGGCGAGCGCACCAACGCCAACGGGTCCAAGAAGTTCCGCGAAACGATGCTGGCCGGCGACTGGGACTCCTGCGTCCGCATCGCCCGGGACCAGGAGCGCGAGGGCGCCCACGTGCTCGACGTCTGCGTCGACTACGTCGGGCGCGACGGCGCCGTCGACATGGACGAGCTGGCCAGCCGGTTCTCCACCCAGGTCACCGTGCCGCTCGTGTTGGACTCGACCGAGCCGCCAGTCATCGAGGCCGGGCTCCAGCGGCTGGGGGGCCGGGCGATCCTCAACTCCGCCAACCTCGAGGACGGCGATGCCGAGGGCAACCGCTTCGACCGGGTGTGCCGCCTCGCCAGCGAGTACGGCGCGGCCGCGGTCTGCATGCTGATCGACGAGCAGGGACAGGCGCGCGAGGTCGAGTGGAAGCTGCGGGTCGCCCACCGGATCCACGACCTGGCGACGCAGCGCTACGGGTTGGACCCCGGGGACCTGATCTTCGACGCGCTGACGTTCCCGCTGTCGACGGGGGACGAGGACCTCCGCCAGGACGCGATGCACACGATCGAGGCGATCCGCCGCATCAAGGCCGAGTTGCCGGGCGTCTTCACGACGCTCGGCGTGTCCAACGTGAGCTTCGGCCTGTCGCCGGCCGCGCGCCACGTCCTCAACTCCGTGTTCCTCCACGAGTGCGTGGAGGCCGGGCTCGACTCTGCCATCGTGCACGCGGCCCGCATCATGCCGCTGAACAAGATCCCGGAGGATCAGGTCAAGGTCTGCCTCGACCTCATCTACGACCGCCGCGACCCGGCGACCGGCTACGACCCCTTGGCGGCCCTGCTGGACGTGTTCGCCGACGTGACCGTCGCCAAGCAGGAGAAGGAGGACCGCTCGGGCTGGCCCGTCGAGGAGCGGCTGAAGAGCCGGATCATCGACGGCGATCGCGACGGCCTCACCGACGACCTCGACGAGGCGATGGCCGACGGGATGCCCGCGCTGGACATCATCAACGACGTCCTCCTCGCCGGGATGAAAGTGGTCGGCGACCTGTTCGGCTCGGGGCAGATGCAGCTGCCGTTCGTGCTGCAGTCGGCCGAGACCATGAAGGCCGCGGTGGCGCACCTCGAGCCCCACATGGACAAGGTCGAGGGCGGGAGCGGCAAGGGCAGGATCGTGCTCGCCACCGTGAAGGGCGACGTCCACGACATCGGCAAGAACCTCGTCGACATCATCCTCACCAACAACGGCTACGAGGTGCACAACCTCGGCATCAAGATCGGCATCGCCGAGATGATCGAGAAGGCCCTGGAG
>Ga0081455_10000579_pt1 | contig 47717 bp, 41 predicted proteins | sample TabmetS3T2R1_FD_70207 | JGI IMG/M metagenome (GOLD analysis project Ga0081455, IMG submission 70207) | Tabebuia heterophylla rhizosphere microbial communities from the University of Puerto Rico - S3T2R1 | ecosystem: Host-associated > Plants > Roots > Rhizosphere ...
CTTGCTCGAGCAGGCCCTGCGCCTTGAGCTCGTTGGCGATCTCCGGAATCAAACGCCGCCCGAGCCCACTGAGATCCGCGAGCGCCGCGAGCACCCACACCGGCGAGACCCGGAACGCCACGATGCCGAGCAGCTCGATGGCATTGCCCGCGCCACGCCGGGCGAGAAAGTTGTCCAGCTGCGGCTCCTCGGCCGGATAGACATTGCCGGCCCCGCCGACTTGCTCGATCACGAAGCGCAGCGTCGTATCGACGAGACTCTTATATAGCTGCGTGCGGCGGACGCCGCGGGGCAGTACCACCTCGCCGACCTCGCGCAGCAGCCCGGCACTCAGGCCCAGCGCCGATCGGATCACGCGCTCGGGAAGCGAGACTAAGTAATCTCGGGAGAGCATGGGGTCAGTGTAGCCTTACCAAGCTTTCGACGATTCGCACCGTCTAATACCCGACGGCCAACGAAGAAGTCGCATGGACGACCAACACTTAACCGGGCTCATACGGCGTGCGCAGGGTGGAGACGTAGGCTCCTTCGCGGAGCTGCTCGACCTGCACTACGACACCATCTACAGGTTTGCGTGGAAGTGGTGTGGTCACCGCACGAATGCACAGGACATCGCCCAGCAGTCCTGCCTCAAGCTGGCCGCCACCCTCGTGCAATTTCGCTTCCAGGCGGCTTTCACGAGCTGGCTGTATCAACTCGTGATTCGGTGCGCGCAAGACTGGCAGCGCGCCCAACGACGCCACGAGCACGACAGCCTCCCCGAGAACGAGCCCACCGCCGATGCGGGGCGCACCGAGGACTCCATCTATCTCGCACAGTTGTTCGAGCAGCTCGATGAGCTCGGCGAAGGCATGCGGGAAACGGCGCTGCTCGTGCACGCCGAGGGCCTCAGCCATGCGGAAGCGGGCGCGATCTTGGGAGTCGCGGAAGCGACGATATCCTGGCGAGTTCATGCCATCCGCAAACACATGAACAAGCGTGAAGCCCTGATGAGCGGTGGCGTATGAAAGCACAATCCTTCGAATATCAGTTGCGGTACGCGAATCCGCCCACACCGGACGCGGAGGCGCGGCTGCGTGCCAAGCGCGTGGCGCTCGCAGAGTTCGAGCGTTTGTACGCGCGGAAGCCGGCTCGTATGAGCTGGTGGTCCGCGAGGAGCGCCTTGTGGGGCGGCTTCGCGACGGTCTGCGTAGTGGTGATCGGCGTGTCGGTGGTGTGGCTCATGCCGCCGGAGCACCGGGAGGGGCGCGTGCATCTGCCCGCCCCGCGAGTCGAGCAGCGATCCGAACAGACACCGCCGAACCGGACCTCGCTGAAGGGCGAGCAAAAGGTCGAGACGGGGAGCACACCTGTAGCCGAAGCAGCGCGCGGCTATCCGAGCACGGCGACAGCCGAGGCAGCGCGCGGCGCGCCGAGTCCGTCGGCAAGCGGAGCTGTGCGCGAGGTGCCGCCAGTCAGCCAACCTCCGCGCGAGCGCAAGCAATCCCAGGTCGGGCGCGCGCGGCCATCGCCTGCTCCGACGGAGAGGCCCGTTCAGGCGAAGGAGCCGGCCCCCTCACCGCCGGTAGCGGCCAGCTCTCCGGAACTGCCGGGTCAGACAACCACTTTCGCCGAGCAAGTGGTCGTGACCGGCGCCCGACTCCAGAACCGTCCGCCGCAGCAGTCGGCGTCCCCGACCACAGTGGTCGTCGGCGCCCAGGCCGCCAACGAGACGAGCGCGCTGGAGGAAGTCTCCGTCACAGGAGACAAGCGTCCGGGCGTGCTGAGCGGACTCTTCTCCCGCAAGGTCTCTGCGCCCCCAACACCCGCTCCGGTGGCCCCGACTCCTGCGGAGGGTCGCGACAAATTCCAGCACTTCGAGACGAACCCGGTGAAACGCGCCGCCGACGACCCGGTGTCGACGTTCTCGGTCGACGTCGACACTGCCTCGTACAGTTTCGTCCGCCGCAAGCTGAAAGAAGGCAGGCTGCCGCAACCGGACGCGGTGCGCGTCGAAGAAATGATCAACTACTTCGACTACGCATGGCCGGTGGCGAATTCGCGCGAGGAGCCGTTCAAGCCTACCGTGGCCGTCAGCGACTCACCGTGGGGCGAAGGCAAGAAGCTGATCCACATCGGCATCAAGGGCTATGCCCTGCCCGCCCGGCAGCAGCCCGACGTGAATCTCGTTCTGCTGCTCGACGTGAGCGGATCGATGAACGCACCGGACAAACTGCCGCTGGCGCAGCGGTCGATGACGCTGCTGCTGGATGCGCTGAAGCCCACCGACACCGTTGCGATCGTCGTCTACGCCGGCGCGGCCGGCGAGGTGCTGCCGCCCACGCCGGTGAAAGACAAAGAGACGATTCTCGATGCGCTGAACGCGCTGCGCCCGGGCGGTTCCACTGCCGGCGCGGCAGGCATAAAGCTCGCGTACGAGCTGGCGGAGAGGAGCTTCCGCAAAGGGGGCGTCAATCGCATCCTGTTGGCGACGGACGGCGACTTCAATGTCGGAATCACCGATCAGAACGAGCTCAAAGGCTTCGTCGAGCGCGAGCGCGAGAAGGGCGTGTATCTGTCCGTGCTCGGCTTCGGCGAGGGCAACTATCGCGACGAGATGGCGCAAGCGCTCGCGCAGAACGGCAACGGCGTGGCGGCCTACATCGACACCCTGAACGAGGCGAAGAAAGTGCTCGTGCAAGAGTCGACCGCATCGCTCTTCCCCATCGCGAAGGACGTGAAGGTGCAGATCGAGTTCAATCCGGCGACGGTGGCGGAGTATCGGCTCGTCGGCTACGAAACGCGCGCGCTCAACCGTGAAGAGTTCAACAACGACAAGGTCGATGCGGGCGATGTGGGCTCGGGGCACACGGTGACGGCGATCTACGAGATCACGCCGGTGGGCTCGAAGGGACGCTTGATCGATGAACGCCGTTACGCAGACTCGTCCGGCGATGCGCGGGACAAGGGGAACGAGTACGGCTTCCTCAAAATCCGCTACAAGCTGCCGAACGGTTTCCGCTCGCGGCTGCTGCAGCAGCCGATTCTCATGGACGCCGGCGTGCCGGCAGCGCTCGCGGAGGACGTGCGATTCTCTACCGCCGTGGCGGGATTCGCGCAGATCTTGCGCGGTGGCAAGTACACCGGATCGCTTCGCTTCGAGGACGTTATTCGCGAAGCGGAAGGTGCGCTCGGCGAAGACGCCTACGGCTACCGCGACGAATTCGTGGACCTGGTACGCAGGGCGCAGCGCGCGCGGGGGATGTGAACCCCCGCACGCCGCAGCCCGTCGACTCACTTGTACTCGGCGAACCGCGCGCGCAGCACGGCCGGTGTGGCCGTGAAGTTCAATCCCCAGTCGATTTGATCACCGTTCCAGATTCGCAGGAACTGCCAGACGCCGTTCCGGTAGACGCCCTCTTCCACGCGCGCGAGATGCTTGCGCGACTCGGCCGGCGGTTGCAACGAGACGCGGGCATGAAAGCCCGAGACGAGAAACTCGTCGGGCGCGAGCTGCGCGATCAAGACGCCGCCGCTCGGCGTTGGATTGCCCTTCGGCGCGTCCGGCCCCCACTGGTCGTTCCCGAACCCGACGCTCGCGCGCCACCCCGGCGCCAGCTCGAGCTCTTGCCGCGGCGCCTTCGGATTCTCGGCGACGCCCCATACTTTGCCCTCGAAGCCGAGCGCCGCGATCTCACGCGCCATCGGCGCGAGCAGCCGGTAGTTGCGCGCGAAGGGCTCGAACGTCTCGCGCGTCGCTGTCTTCGCACCGAGCGGATAGTTGGAATAGTCGGTGTAGTCGATGCCGAACGGCGAGTAGCCGATCGCCTGATGCCCCAATGCCGCGAATAGGTAGCGCGCATACGGCCCATCGTTGCCCGTCTCGGCGACGAAGAGCGCATTGTCGGGCCGATGGTAGAGCTCGAGCACCCGCGTGTGCCGCTCGTATTCCGGCATGTAGATGTCGGGCGCTACGAGATCGAGCGAGGGCGCTGCGGCTTTGTAGACCGCAATCACGTTGTCCGTCGGCCCGCCGCTCTCGTACTGGCCGGGCTTGCCGGGATTGAACGGATCGCGAAGCGCCGCATTCGCGTACATCGGCAACGGGTACTGCTCCTTGCCGGCCGCGGCGACCGCGCCGATGAAGCTCGCGACGGAATAGGCGTGAAAGATCTCATCCGCATCGGCACCGAACACCTCTCTCCAAGTGCCCTCTTTCTTGCCGAGCGCGCGCACGAGCTTCGGCGGCACCGGCGCGTCGAATAGCTTCTGCGCACGAGGCGAGAAATCGCGCACTGAGCCGTACGTGCCCGCCTCGTTCTCGACTTGCACCATGATGACGGTGCGCTGTGCATCCGTCTCACGCAAGTGACGCATGAGTTGCGCGAACGCTTTCTTGTCCGCCTCCAGCGTCGCGGCCGCATGCGGGGACGCCGAGTCCAGCATTCGACCGGATGCGTCGAGTAGCCGGGGGAACCGGGTGTTGTTCAGTTTCACCCAAGGCGGAGCGTAGCTGAGCGAGTTGTTCTTCCACGTCCCGAACCACAGCAAGATAACGCGCACGTTCCGAGCCCGCGCCTGTCCGAGCAGCGTGTCGAGAAATGAGAAGTCGAAGCGACCCTCGGCGGGCTCGATCTGCTCCCACGCGGCGGGCACGAGCACAGTGTTGGCGTGAACGTCTTCGATGGCGGGCCATACCTGCGGCAGCATTGCAGGCCACGCGCTGGAGTTGTTCACCTGCGCGCCGAGAATGAGGAACGGCGCGCCGTCGACCTTCAGCATGTAGCGACCGTCGCGAGCAACGAGCTCCGGCAACGGAGTGGCCGCGTACGCGGCACACGAAAGACACAGGAACAGCGCCAGAATCGCTCTCATCAGCGAGCCGTCTTCAGCAGCATCGCCCCACTCAACGGTTTGTCGATCGACGAGTGCCCGACGCTGACGGCGTACGTGCCGGGCATCAATTCCCAAGCGTTCCTGCGGACATCGAAGATCGAGAGGTAGCGCGGCTCCAGAGTCAGCGTGACGCGCTTCGATTCCCCTGGACCGAGGTGCACGCGCTGCCAGCCAACGAGGCGATCGAACGCTTCGCCCGCACTCCGCGGTAGCCGCGCGTAGACCTGCGTGACATCCGTGCCCGCGCGCTGACCTGCATTCGTAACGGTGAATGCCACCTCTCGTCGCCCGCCATCCACCGCCAGGTCCGAGTAGTTGAAGTTCGTGTACGACAACCCATGTCCGAACGCGAACAGCGGCTTCTTCTGTTTGGCGGTGAACCACCGATATCCCACCGCATTACCCTCGACGAAGTGCAGATCGAACGGCCGCTCGGCTTTGCGATCAGCCGTCTCCTTCGTGCCTTGAATCGCGGGGCTCGGCAGATCCGCTTCGCTGCGCGCGAACGTGATCGGCAAGTGAGCGGACGGATTCACTGTGCCGAACAGAATGTTGGCGAGCGCTTCGGCACCGCCGATGCCGGGATACCACGCGGCGAGCACGCCTTGCACGTCATCGATCCAAGGCATCGACACCGGGCTACCGGTCTCCAGCACGACGATCGTCTGCGGATTCGCGTGCGCAACGGCTTTCACGAGGTCGTCTTGCCCATCCGGCAGCGACAGCGTCGGGGCGTCGTAGTCTTCCGTCATGTATTGATTTACGAACACGATGGCCACGTCTGCCGCTCTCGCCACTCTTGCAGCGGCCGCGCGATCCACGCCGTCGTGATACACGACACTGGCGTTCGGCGCTTTGGCCCGAATCGCCTTGAGCGGCGACGACGGGAACCAGACCGGCACTTGCCACTGCGACGAGCCCGGCTTCGGGTCGATGGCGTTGCCTCCGGGCGCATCCACTTGCGCCGAGCCGCCGCCGGACAGAACGGCGACATCGGCATGCGAGCCGATCAATGCGATCGAGCGAACATCTGTTGCCAGAGGGAGCCGGTTTGCAGCGTTCTTCAGCAGCACGATGCTCTCTTCCGCAATCCGCTGCGCCTCGTCGCGACCGCGGAAGGGATCGATCACTCGACGCACCGGCGGCTCATCGATCACACCGATGGCGAACATGCTTCGCAGAATGCGGTGGACCATGTCGTCCAGCCGCGCACGCGGCACCTCGCCCTTCTCGACCGCCGCCTTCAACGGCGCGCCGAAGTAAGTGTCCTCCGCCATTTCCATGTCGAGCCCGTTCAACGCCGCCTTCGTCGTGCTGTGCGTCGCGCCCCAGTCGGACAGGACGAAGCCGCGGAACCCGAAGTCCTTCTTCAACACCTTGTTCAGGAGGTAATCGTTCTCGCACGCATGATCGCCGTTCAGCTTGTTGTACGAACACATGATCGCCGCCGGCTGGGCGATCTCGTTTGCGATCTCGAACGCGAGCAGATCCGTTTCGCGAAGCGTGCGCGGGTCCGCGATCACGTTCGCAACGGTGCGGCCGGTCTCCTGATCGTTCAGCGCGTAGTGCTTCAAGTTGGCCATCACCTTCTGCGACTGAATCCCGCGCACGAGGTGACCGACGAACGTGCCCGCGAGCATCGGATCCTCGCCCGCGTACTCGAAGTTGCGCCCATTGCGCGGCTCGCGCGCGAGATTCACGCCGCCGCCGAGCGACATGTTGTGCCCCTGGTCGCGCAGCTCGCGCCCGATCACCGAGCCGTAGAGGAACGCGAGATCGGCGTCCCAGCTCGAGGCCGCACCCAGCACCGAGGGCAGGAGCGTCGAATACCGGCTTTGCAACGCGCTGAGCCGCACGCCCACCGCGGAATCCGCCAGATTGATGTCCGGAATGCCCAACCGATCGATGCCCGCGACGAAACCGGCGCCGAGATTCGAGCGCGGCGGAATGACTTCACCGGGTCGCAGCACGCCCCAGCCCGTGCCGTGAACGAGCTGAATCTTCTCGTCGAGCGTCATCTGCGCGATGACCAGATCCGCGCGCGCATCTGGCGACAGCGCCTTGTTCATCCAGGGATGCGAGTCCGTGGCGTGGGCAGGCAAGCTCGCAGCGATCAGGAGCAGCGCGAGACCCCGCGCGGTTTTCACGATGACACTCATTGGATCACTTTCAGAAGGTTTTTCACGGCAGCGGCGGTCGTCCTGTCGCCGGTCGCGTTCAGTGCTTTGGATTTATCGTCCCAGCGCAGCCGCGTGCTGCGGCCGGCCCCCTTTTCGTAGTCGTACGACACACCGTCATCATCGTAGAGCGTGAGGTCCGCATCCCGCCCCGGATAGACGCGGACTTCCGCCAGCGCCTGCGGCGTCGAGGTGTTCTGGATTGCCGCGCCCAGCGGCAGGATCGAGCCGGCACGCACGAAGAGCGGAATCGTGTCGATCGGCGCGGCGACACGAATCGTGCGCCCGCCCGTGACTCTCTCGTTCGTCCAATAGTTGTACCAGTCGCTACCCGCGGGCAGGTACACCTCGCGACTCTGCACACCTTGTTCAGTCACCGGCGCAACGAGGAGCGCGGGACCGAACATGTATTCGTCGCCGATGCCGAGCACGCGCGGATCATCGGGGAAGTCCATGAACAACGCGCGCATGAACGGCGCACCGGTGTCGTACGTGCGCTTGCCGAGCGAGTAGAGATACGGCATGAGCGCATAGCGCAGCTTCAGGTACTTCACGATGATCGCTTCGGCCCCCCTGCCGTAGGACCACACCTCGGTCTCCTTGCGCATGCCATGCGCGCGCATCGTGGGTGTGAAGGTCGCGTACTGATACCAGCGCGTGATCAGCTCGGGATAATCGTCGTTGTGCCCGACGACGTTGCGCGCGTCGGAAGGATCGACGAGCGGCGGGCGCTCCGGCGTATGCTGCTGCGGCAGCCATTGCCAACCGCCGATGTCGTTACCCCAATAGGCCAGCCCGGATGCCGTGAAATTGAGACCGGTCGGCACCTGCCGCTGCAGCGACTCCCATGTCGGATTGATATCCGAGGACCAGAAGAGATTCCCATACCGCTGCGATCCCAAGTACGCCGCCCGCGCAAGGATGAGATTGCGATGGCTTGGACGATCGCGTCGCGAACCCTCCGCAACACCCTGCGTATGCACGAGCGGATACACGTTGTGATAGCGATCGCCGGACCCGATGCTATAAAAGTATCCGTCGGGCACGAGATCGGGCTCGGTCTCGTCCAGCCAGAACCAATCGAATCCCTGCGATGCGATGTTGTCGCGGATGCGCTCCCAGAACCACGTGCGCGCCTGGGGGTTCGTGCTATCGAGCAATGCGCCCGCGCGATCGCTGCGCACCGCGAGCCCATCCACCGGTCTGCCCTCCGCGTCCTTCAGTAGCCAGCCCTTCGCCGCGAGCAGATCGAAGTAGCGCGACTCCTTCTCGAAGCGCGGCCACACGCTGATGATCGAGCGCACGCCCTGGGCGTGCAGCGCCCGATTCATCCCCGCCGGATCGGGAAAATCCAGCGGGTTGATGTCCAGCTGTCCCATCCGCGTCCAATAGAACCAGTCGACGACCATCACATCGAGTGGATACCCGCGCTTCTTGTAGCCCTCTGCGATGTCGAGAACCTGCTTTTGGTTCTCGTAGCGCGCCTTGCTCTGGATGTAGCCGAATGCCGCTTTGGGCGGCAGCGGTGTCACGCCGGTGAGCTTGCGATAGCCGCCGTAGATCTCATCTGCATTCGCGCCCGTAATCACGAAATAGGACACACGCTCGCCGACCTTCGAGTGCCACGCCGTGCGACCGTGCAGCCCCGGAGAGACTTCGGTGGCGGACGGGTTGTCCCACACCACGCCGTACCCTTTGTTCGTCACGAGGAACGGTACGCACACCGTCTCGCCCGCCGGCGCGTCGTAATAGTGGCGGCAGTCGATCGTGCGCCCGCGGTAGTCGAGGATGCCCTCTTGGTTCTGACCCAGGCCGTAGTAGTGCTCGTCGCGCGGCGCGAGGAAGGTCGCGCCAACGCGGAACGTCTTCTCGCCGTTCACGATGTGCGGCACCATCTCCCAGCCGTTCATCTCGAGCACCGTCGCGCCGGCCGCGTTGCGCACCGTGAGCGTCACGGGCGGCAGCGACGGCGCGAAGTAGCGCTCCATCTGACTCGGCGGCCCCGGCCACGGCTGTACCGGAACTTCCACCGACATCGCGGATGAGCTGAACACGTCGGCGGTCCCGCGCGCTTCGTGTTTCCAGCCCTCTTTCGCGCTCGCGCCGACGAATCCGTAGCCCGGCGGCGCGAGCGCGAGGTCCTTCTCTCGACTGATCGTGATACGCGCGATGTTGGGCGCGTATGTCTCGATCGCGACGAAGCTCCCGTTGCGATCGAGCAGCGCGAGCGGTTCCGCAAATGCAGTGCCGCTCGCTAGGAGAAGCCCAGCCATCAGTCTGAGTTGCATCATTATTGAGCCTGAAAGTTCTTCGTTGTGAGTGGACCCGCCACGCGCACGGTGCCGGTGAGCCTGGTGTCGGCGGAAGAGCCCCCGACCAGCACCCGTATGGTGTCAGCCTCGACGACGAAGCGATGCGCCGCCTCGTCCCAGTACGCCAGATCCTGAACGGCGACCCTGAGCTTTACGACTTTGCTCTGGCCCACAGGGATCTCGACTCGCTGAAATGCCTTCAGCGCCCGTTCCGGACGCGACACCCGCGAGTCGACGTGCTGCACGTACAGTTGCACGACCTCTTCTCCGTCTCGCGTACCGGTGTTCCGTACATTGACCTCGACGTCGACGGCACGCTCCGACACGCTCGTCCGCAGCGACGAATAGGCAAACGTCGTGTAGCTCAGGCCGTATCCAAATGGATAGAGAGGCGTGCCTTTGAAATACAGGTACGTGCGGCCATGACGGATGTCGTAGTCCATCATCGGCGGCAATTGCTCGAGAGACTTGGGCCACGTTTGTACGAGGCGGCCCGCGGGATTGAACTTGCCGAACAATACATCCGCGAGCGCGTTGCCGAGCTCCTGGCTGTTGTGCGTCAGATGAACGATCGCGGGCACGTGCTCGTGGGTCCAATTGATCGCAAAGGGGAAGCTCGCAATCAGCACGGCGACGGTACGCGGGTTGGCCGCATGAACGCGGCGGACCAGGGCTTCCTGCTCCAGCTCGAGCGACTTGCGATCGACCGCTTCTTTGCCGTCGCTCGGCAACGGGCACTGAGCCCAGCCGGCGTTGCACGTGGGGTGGTTGCCGACGATCACGATGGCGACATCCGCGTCGCGAGCAATTCGCGCGGCGGCGTCGCCGTCGCTGCCTGCGTCGTAGCGAACGTCCACGTTCGCGCCGACCGCCGCGCGAATGCCTTCGAGCGCGGAGACGGTGTACGGGGGCGTGCCGCTATACCAGTCGAGGAGCACACGATCCGCGTACGGACCGATCACGGCGACCGACCGGAGCTTCTGCGCATCGAGCGGTAACGCATTGCCGGTGTTCTTCAGCAGCACAATGGACTTGCGCGTGACCCAGCGCGCCAGCGCGCGATGCTCCTCCGTCGCCCAAGGTTCGGAACCGTTGCCGATTTTGGAGTAAGGGACGAGCTGCGGCGGATCGAGCAAGCCGAGACGAATCATCACGCGATACACGCCGCGCAGAGCCGCGTCGATTTCCGGTTCCGTGATGAGCCCGCGCTTCACCGCATTCCGCACGGGTTGCTCGTGCCGATCGAGATATTGATTGATACCGGCATGCAGAGCCGCCGCCGCCGCGACATCGAGCGTCGCAAATGCGTGGTGCTCGATAACGAGCTGCGTCAGCGCGCCGCCGTCGGTGCAGACGATGCCGTTCTGTCCCCACTCGCGCACCGTCATCGCCCTCAAGATGGGATGCACCGCCATCGGCACGCCGTTCCATGCGTTGTACGCCGCCATGTAGGCACGCGAGCCGCCGTCGACGATCGCGCGACGAAAGGAGTCCGCGTAGTACTCGCGCATCAGGCGCGCATCGAAATTCGACGAGGAATGGCCGCGCCCGTCCTCGTTGCTGTTCGCCATGAAATGCTTGAGGAGCGCGGCGGCCTGCCAGTACTTCGGATGCTCGCCTTGCAGCCCGCGCACGAACGCGCTCGCCAGCGTGCCGGCGAGAAACGGGTCTTCGCCGAAGGATTCTTCGGTGCGCCCCCAGCGGGGATCGCGAGCCAGATCGGTGTTCGGCGCCCGTACGACGAGGCCGCCGCGCCGATAGCGCTCGCTCTGGAACGCGTAGCGCGCCTCGAACCCTTCGAGCGCAGCGGCGCGCCGGAGGACCTCGACATCCCACGTTTCGCCGAGACCCATCTGCTGCGGGAACTGCGTCGTCGTTACGGGCACGCTGGTCCATTCGCCGTCGAGGCCCTGCACGCGGCCCCACTCACCCGGGCCGCCCAGCGCCACACCGTGCAGACCTTCGATGTGGCCGGAGAGCCTGAGCCCCAGGCGCGGCACACTCGGGTCCGTACCGAGCGCGTGAATCTTCTCGTCGAGCGTCATCGCGGCGAGCAGGCTCGTGATCCGCCGCTCCGGGTCGACCTCGGGATCGCGATAGCGCGCTTCGCTCGGCGCCTCGGCGCCGAGGCAGACCGAGCAGAGCGATAAGAGGGCGAGCGTTGCGGCGTGTCGTTTCACAAACGCCTGATGTTATCGCTACCAGCGGGCGCGTTGTATATCGAAAGCAGCATAGCTCGGGCGCAAGAATTCATTGGCGAGCCGTGGATTGCGAACGCTACGCTGCCCCGGCCGAAACACAGCGGGTCTCAGGTTCATGCCAGAAGCGATTTATCCGAGTCTCCGCGACAAACACGTCGTGGTGACCGGCGGCGGCTCGGGAATCGGTGCGGCTCTGGTGGAATCCTTCGCGAGGCAGGGCGCGCGGACGTCCTTTCTCGACATTGCCACCGAGCCCTCGCGGCGCCTCGAACGCGCGCTGGCCCACCTTCCCGCTCCGCCCCGTTTCGTCCACTGCGATCTCACCGACGTCGGGTCGCTGCAGGAGTCCTTGAGCCGCATTGTGAAGGATGGGGGACCCGTTCAGGTGCTCATCAACAATGCCGCGAACGACGATCGGCACCGCCTCGATGATGTGACTCCCGCGTACTGGGACGAGCGGATCGCCGTGAATCTGCGGCATCTGTTCTTCTGCGCGCAGGCCGTCGCGCCGGCGATGCGACGCGCGGGCTCCGGCGTGATCGTCAATCTCGGCTCGATCTCGTGGCACTTGGGGCTGCACGATCTCACGCTCTATCAGACCGCCAAGGCCGGCATCGAAGGGATGACGCGCGCCCTGGCACGCGAGCTGGGCGGCGATGGCGTGCGTGTCACGTGCGTCGTGCCCGGCGCCGTCCGCACGCCTCGGCAGACGGAGTTGTGGCACACGCCGGATGAGGAAGCGCGCATCCTCGCCGCGCAATGCCTGAAGGCGCGTGTCGAACCGGATGACATCGCCTCGATGGTGCTGTTCCTCGCCTCAGACGACGCGAGGATGTGCACCGCTCAGTCTTACTTCGTCGACGCCGGATGGCGGTGATGACTGGCGATCAGAAGCGGTGGCAATTCGCCTCTACCGGGGATCAGCGTGGCTCCGTGAATTCGAGCTGCGTACCGACTTCCCACACGGATACCGCTGAGACAAAAAGACCCTCGGCCCGTCGAAGCTCATCCAATCTCGTGACGTGTGCGGGCCGCAGACGATCCGCATGCCCTTCCGCATACCACACCCAGATGTGAGTATCGAGCAGCAGGCCTCTCATTTGCGTCGCGCGCGTCGCTTGGCCGGGGCGCGAGTGTGGAATTCGTCCTCAGCTTCGGACAGCGCGTTCCAGCTCTCGTCGCTCGGCGAGACGATGTCGCCGAAGCTCTTGAGCAATCCTTTCATGTATCCGAACTCCGATTGGGGTTCGGGCGAAACCGGCGAGTTGTGCCACGGGCTTGCCACGCTTCGTGATGACGATGGCTTCGCCGGTTCTGGCCACTCGCTCCATTAGCTTCAAGCAATCGGTTTTGAAGGTCGCTACAGAGTCGGCCGCGTGCGCATGCAGATCGCGATGTTGCCGCAGATCGCGCAGCTCTTTGGCGTCAGCACCGATGAGCTGCTCGGTACCCGCGGCACCGACAAGTCCGGCAAGCGCGATCCGACCCCGAAGCTGCAGCAGCAGATGGAGCGCCTCCATCACCTCCCCAAGGCCAAGCAGAAGGTCGTCATGGACATGCTGGATGGGTGCTCGGCCAGAGCAGCCGCTGATCGTCAGGAGCCGCCCGAGCGGCTACCATTGCCGTCCATCGATCCCTTTTTTTTCGGAAGCCAACCCCATGAGCGCACGCGATGATGAGCTTCTCTTCGAGAAGCTGAGGAACCTGCCGCCGCAGCAGCGCGCGGAAGTGGAGGACTTCGTCGACTTCCTCACCTCCAGAGCCAGGAAGCGCATCGCGCTCGATCGGCTCCTTGCAATCGCCCCGGCGCTCGAAGCCGCCGGCGTCGAGCCGATGAGCGAAGAGGAGATCGACGCGGAGGTCAAAGCCGTGCGGGCCGCGCGGCGCGCACGCAAAGACAACCCGTAAGTCCGTGCGGATCGTCCTCGACACCAACGTGGTGATGTCCGCGCTCTTCGGCCACGGCGGCCTCGGCGAGGGTGACTTTGATCTCTGCGTTTTCCATCTTCGTTCTCCTGTGGATGAGGGGCTCACAGAGCCCTTCATCCACAGGAGAACCGCTGAGTGTCAGGTCAGTGCGCGGCGCTCATCGGGCTTGCAGCGTCCGTGACAAGCGCGGCTTTGCGCGATTGGCGCGGATGCTGCTCTTGCCGCGGCAGTGGCGCGCGCGGTGAGCGCGCCTCTTCAGGGAGCCCCCACTGGGGGCGGCGGGGCGGCGCGCAGCGCGGTGAGCGATGCGCGCACAGCGAAGGGCGGGGGAAGAAAGAACCGCGGCGGATGCCGCACCTTACAGCGTGCGCGAGCGCGCACGCTGCCGCGGGCACTTGAACATAGCGCGGATTATGCGGGCGGCAGCCGCAGAGCGTGGCGACAGCCACGCTGCGCATAAACCTCTGGCGCTATGTTCGGGTGCCCGCCATAGCCCCCTTCCAGGGGGATGGGGGTCTCAGTGATGCACGCAGGGCGTGCGTCGCTGAGTGAACAAGCTCTTCGAGCGCGCGCGGATGCGCGGGCTCTCAACCTCCGGCCACCGCGACGAACGAAGCCACTCGCGCGGAAAATCAGCACTGCGCAGCTCGGCGCGCCGCGTGCGGGCCGCTTTGCGAGGCGCAAGCCGAGCGGGGAATGGCCCGATGCACGCGGCGTGACGGGCGGAAAGGCAGCGCTCCTGCGCGCTCGCCGAACAGCGCGCAACTCAACGTGGCGACTTGGTCCGTGATGCTCGATCACGCAGAACCCTGTCGATCTCTTCGTCCAGAGCTGGATCTCCGAAGGACGGGATCTCTTTAGGCGTTCTCGCTGCCCGATAACCCAAAAGCAACGTCAATACCGCGACTACGGACAAGATCCCACCGATCAAGACGGCAGAGTCCATTCCGAACACTCGCTTCACGACAAAGAAGATCACGGCTAGACACAGGACTACGCCTACCGCCACGGTATGAAGCCGCTCGATTGTCCATTTCGGCATACGACTCATCCTTCGTCACTCGCCTCCGCCGACGGCGTATCCGATCGAGCAACTCGCAACTGCTCCCGCAACATAGCCTCCTACGAACGCCGCCGGCACGGCTAGTACACGCGAAGCTACGCCGCCGGCAACGCGGCCCGCTCGCATCAGATGCACCATGCCAGCGCGCCCGCCTAGTGCGCGCCCTACGTATGCGCCAGCACGAGCACCCGAAACCTCGCCTTGGATCATACGCCCCGCGGCAGTACCTGCTCTCACGCGCGGTTGAGCAAGCCATTGCCCAACCGGCAGCCCGACCGCAGCGAAATCCACGAAATCTCCATAGTTTTCCGTCAGCGCGCCCTGGAGGTCCGTGTCGAAGCCTGCGAGGGACGTGAGGCCATCCAAAGCCCACCCCAGAGCGCCAACCTTGTCCTGGACACACTGTCCAAATGCTCTCGGTACTTCGAGTCCTGCTGATTCCCTTGCGGCGTCTCTCGCCCCGGATCCGAGCCTCCATCACTGATCGAGTCTGGAATATCAAAGCAAAAATCAATCCGCGTTGGCAGCGGCTTTACCGGATGCGCGGTCACGGTTACCGACTCGAGAGGTTCCGTCGAGACTACACCATTGGAGTCGCCGCCCATGTGATTCGGCGTGCCTCCATACAGGTGGTCGGTCGATGCATTGAACACCATGCTGATGCACTGGACCAACCCGCTCGGATCGGAGAAGTTAACCGCATCGTTGCCGGCATACGCGTAGAGATTCATCCCTCCGGCGACACCGATCGGATCGGTCTGCAGGAAGCGCGCGAGCCGAGGGTCATAGAAGCGGGCCTTATAATAATAGACCCCCAACTCGCCCATCCACATCTGTCCCGTGTACTGGAAACGCCCCTGATTGGTTGCATCCGGGGTGCCGGAGACTTCGTATTTCTTGACCTTGGTCACGGTGCCCGAGTCATTGGCGATGCCGATGACCGAGCCGCGCTCGTCCGTCATGAGCCAGCGCCGATCGGTGGTGCCCGAGCCTTCGTACCACGCGAGCGGTTCATCCGTGCCCGGGCCGTGTACGTATCGGCGCAGTACTGCTCCGGAGGAGCTGTACTCGGCGATGACATCGGACCCATCGTAGAGGAAGCGCGTGGTGCTGGTGCCGACCACCTCCTGCAGACGATCGGCCGGATCGTAGTTGACAGTGGGAACTCCGGTGGCGCTGATCAGGCGATTGGCGGCGTCGTAACTGTAAGTGCGAGTGCCATCGCCTGTGAGATTGCCTTTGGTGTCGTAGCTCGGCGTGACGCCGAGCGCACTGGTGTAGCGATTCAATCCATCGGCGCTGTAGTTCGCAGTTCCGTTCGCCGGCACCACGGTATCGAACACCGCATCGGTGCGGGTGCGACGGGTCAGCTGCCCCGCAGGGTTGTAGCCGAAGGTGATCGTCGAGTCGTACGCCGTGCCGCTCCAACGCACCGATCTCACCGCAGGCTGTCGCCACGTTCGTCCGTCAGGGTATTCTCCTCAGGGCGCCGTTTCGCAAAAGCGAGATTTCCGACGCGGAGCTCGCCACATTGACGGCGTACGTCGCGAAGAACTTCAAATCGCCATGAGCAAGGAGATACCTGATGAGACGTCGTGACCTTCTAAAAGTAGCGGCCGCATTGGCCGTGGCTCCACGCGTGTACGCCGCGGGTAAAGAGAAAATCGGCATGATCGGCTCCGGCAACGTCGGCAGCGCGCTCGGCCGCAGCTTGGCAAACGCCGGGCACGACGTCATGTTCTCCTCGCGCAATCTCGACAGCGACAAGAAACTGGCGGCCGACGTCGGCAAGAACGCTCGCGCCGGCACGCCGCGCGAGGCCGCGGCGTTCGGTGAAGTGCTCGTGTTCGCCGTGCCTTACGGCGCGCTGCCGGATTTGGGTAAGACGCTCGGCGATTCGCTCAAGGGCAAAGTCGTTCTCGACGCCTGCAATCCCTTCCCTCAACGAGACGGCGAGATCGCGACGCGCGCGCGTGAGCAAGGCGCCGGGCGCGTGTCGTCCGAGCTGCTGCCGGGCGCGCGCATCGTTCGCGCGTTCAATGCGATCGGCGCCGCGCGCATGGGAAAGGCGCACGAGGAACCGGGCAAAGTCGGCATGCCGATTGCGGGCGATGACAAGCAGGCGATCGAGATCGCCTCACGTCTGATTCGCGAGATCGGCTACGAGCCGGTGTTGGTCGGCGGCCTGGCGATGGGCAAATATCTGATGCCGGGAACGCCGCTCGCCGGTGAGCACACACCGGATGAGATCCGCAAAATCGCCGCTACATTGCAGCCCTAGCAAGCCCTTGGCGCGCTCGGGGCATGTCGCCCCGAGCCGCGCCGTCCGCGATGCTTTCTTCCAAATCAAGACGAGAGGAGAAGATTCGCTGCGCTTGGGCGTCAGCGTCGTGACGTACGCGATGACGCACTAGTGCCCGTGCCGGAAATCACGAAGCCGGCCCAGTAGTACGGATGCTCGTAGGGGCGCGCCCCATCGCGCTCGATCGTGCGCACCGACTGCTGCGCCTGTTTCAAAGCGCCGGCGACATCCACCGGCTTGCCGCTCAAAGCGCCGTACATCGCGCGCATCAACTGCGCGGTGCTCGCGTCCTCCACACGCCACAGACTCGCGACCACTTGACGCGCTCCGCGCCGCTGCACGATCGCACTCAGACCGTCGATCTCGCGGCCATCGTCCGTCCGTCCACCGCCCATCGCGGTTTGGCAGGCCGAGAGCGTCACCAGCTCGAGCCCGCTGAAATCGAAGCCGGAGAGTGCGTCGAGCATCAGTCGCGAGCCATCCCCCAGCACGAGATACGAGCGCAACGCGTTTCCCGGTCGCAGACTGAAATGCGTCCCGACATGGAGCACCGAGTACGCATGCGGTGGCTGTAGAAGCGTCGCGAAACGCGCCGCCGTGAACTCGGCGTTCGCGAAACCCTCCCCGGCAAGCGCGCCCTCGCAAGAGGCGCGAAGCCCGGCAATCGGACCGCGCACGACGTAGCACAATTCGTCTGCCATGCTAGGAAGCGGCTCATAGCCGGCGACGGCTTGCGTCACACCGAACCCACGGACGCTCATCGTCTCCCGATGCTCGGCGGGAACGTGGATGCGCGAGAGCATTTCAATGGCGTAGCGCTCGCCCAGATACCCTCTCGCGCTTCGCAACGCGCTGAAGGGAACGTAGCGGAGCGAGCCATCGAGCCAGAGCACGAGCCGCGTCAGCCCTTCACGTTGCGCAATTTCATCGAGAGGACGCGCAAGCGTCTCGTACAGGGCGTGCGCAGGCTCGTCGACGGCGCCGCGCTTGCCAATCACTTCGAGAAACCTGCCGATCTCGCGTTGCAGAGCCGCGGCGTCGACGGGGATCACGACTTCGGTTTGCGTGCTACGCGTGGCGATGAGCACCCGCAGGTGCTTCTCTGCCATGAGATAGAACGCCACGGCTGAACCCGCCGGAGCCTTCTGAACCTCCTCGCGCAGGCTCGCGGCATCGATGCGCCTCGACGATCGCGCGCTCTCGTTCGGCTGCGAGCTCATCGCAATGAAGCGCCGGATGCGTGCGGTCCTGGCACGCTCGCTCTGTGACGCGTCCTTCAGCAGCGACTGAAGACGCTTGCGCTCGGCGGCCGTGATTCGGCCGGTCGCCTTCAGACGATTCAGGCGCTCGATCTCTGCGCCAATGCCGGCCGCATCGGGCAAGGCTGCCGCGTACGCGTCGGTCAGCGTGCTCTCCACCGAATCCAACGCCGGACCGGTGCCGGGTATTCGAAACGCGCCGTCACGGGAGACGAAGTCGTAGAGCTCTTGCGCTTTGAGGAGCTGCAGCACTTCGAGCGCCTCATCGAAACGTCCGACCTCCATCAACCAGTCCGCGACGGACCGATAGACGTCGATCTTGTCGCGCAGGAAGCCACGATCGAGCCGCTCGTCCTCCGCGGTGAATGACTGCCGCTCGCGCTCGATCTGCGCGATCGCCCGTTTGCCGAAGAAAATAGCCAGTGGCCCGCGCGCTTGCGCGTACAGAACCTGTGCGGTCCGGAAGTACGCGCGCCAGAGCGGCTCCGGAGTGCCGAGACCTTCGGCCGCGGAGATCGCCGACACCGCCAACGATGCGGCCTGCGCAAGATCGCCTTGCGACTGACTCAACGCGCTGAGATTGTCGTACACCGCTGCGCGCAACGCGGGATCGACTTCGCGCGTGTTCGAGAGCCGGGATCGCGCGTCGCGGCAGTTCGCGACGTCGGTGCCCGTCCCCGCGGCGACGTCGAGCCCGCACAGCTCGTTCACCACCCGGAGAATGGTGGGATGGGTCGTGGGAAGGCGCTCATGAAAGAGGTCCAATGCCTCCCCATATTGCGCGCGGCTCGCGCCGCTATCGCGTTCGGTGGTTGCTTGTGCAAGCGTCGCCATCAGATAGGCGCGTTGTAGAATGAGTGAGGGCTCCGCCCGAGCCGCATCGAGGCCCGCGCTCAGCGCGACGATCGCGTCGTCGACGTTCCCCAGATCCAGCAACAAGCCGGCGCGACCGCGGTAGTACGCAACGAGCACGGGAAGCTCCACGTCCGCACGGCTCTTGTCGACGATCAGCCCGATGCGTTCGTATAGATGCCATGCCTCCGACAACCGACCCAGCGCATGCTGGATGTCGGCGAGACTCTGCAGGCTCCTGACCAACCGCGGCGCCTCGGGACCGAGCGTGCGCTCGCCCATTTGCACCGCGCGCGACGCGAGCCCCAACGCGTCACTGGGCCGCCCGCGCGCGTAGAGCAACGCGCCGAGCTGCGTGAGCGCAGTGAAATGATGTCGCTGTAACGGACCGCCATCGGCCGACTCGGCCAGACGAATCGCCTCACGCGATGCGGCTTCACTGCCGGCAAAGTCGTCGAGCTTCTCGAGGATTTGACCGAGGAACACATAGGCCGGCACGAACTGCCCGATGCCCGCATCGAGCTTGCGTTCGATCGCGAGCTGCCGCTCGACGTGCGCCTTCGCTTCGAGGAACTTCTCCTCGCGAAACGCGAGATTCGTGAACACGTTTTCGATCGCTGCGGCCGCCTCGCTCACGAGCGCATCGTTCTCCGCAAGAATGTCATGGGCACGCTCCAGTGCCGTGCGCGCCGCCGCGAACTGCCCCTGCGAAAGCCTCACGAGCGCGAGCCCCACGAGTGCCTTCTGCAATTCAATGCGCTTCTCACCGGCAAAGCGCTCACGGATACGCAGCGCCCGCTCCCACGCGGCCGCCGACTCTGCGAATCGCCCCTGACGCTGGTAGATCCAAGCGTAGGCGACGTGAATGTCGGCCACTTCGGCCGCCTCGACACCGTACTCGCGCTCGAGAATCGGCTGTGCGAACTGCAGCAGCGGGATGGCCTCGGCGAACTGGTTGCGGTAAGCGATCATCGGCATCGTGAGCGAGCCGACCCACCAGGCCAGCTCGGCGGATTGCTCGCCGTACTCGGCGGCAACTCGCGGAATGGCCATGCACATGATCGCGACCGTCGCGTCCGGATCGGTCTCGGACTTTTCTTCGACTTGCTTTCGCAGCTTGGGTACCGGCGTCGTGAGATCCGCAGGCGCGGCAGCCGTCGCGCACATCGCGGGCAGCTCGACGCCGCGCGCGGCGCACGCGTACAGCAGCAGAACGACCCAGAGCGCGCGCTTCATGGGGTATCCGGCTGTGCGATCTCGACTCTGAGCACGCCGTCTTTGGGAAGATCGATGTGATGCTTCTGCAGGACGGCGCGTACGCGTTCGGGCACCGGCTCCGGCAAATCGGCGTCGATTCCCTGCACGCCGAAGCGCTCGTAGCCCGTTGCAGGGACGCCGGCCGCGCGTAGCTCATCGAGCAGCTCCATCTTCAAGGCAACCGGGTCGGTCGTTTCGAGCGTCACCGTGCCATCCGCGACGCCTCGCACTCGCTCGATCTCTTGCACGGGCCGCAGGAACCAGGTCACCGCAACCGCGAGGAAAACGATCGCAGCCGCGTAAGCCAGTATCGCCGGGCGCCTCGAAACACGGATCAGCCCCTCTCGCTCCGCCCGTACAAGCAGCGCGCGCTCACGATGTGCGTCGCGCGCTGGGGCATCCACGAGCTGTGGCGGACGTTGACGTAGCAGCGCCTCGCGCAGAGAACGGGCCTCGTGCGCTGCTGGATGCTGCTCGTCCGCAACGGCGCGTCCGGCGAGCGCCTCGAGCCACGTGTCGTCGTCGTCCATCATCTCGCCGCTCCGAAAGCGAGCTCGTACCACTCCGCCAAATGAACCCGAGCGCGCTTGCGACACTGGGACACGAACTCACGCGTCGCGCCGGGCGTGCGCCCGAGCAGCTCCGCGATCTCTTCGTGCGTGAGGCCGTCTTCCACGATCCAGGTCATCACGAGCGCATGCGACGGCGCGGCGGCTTCGAAGCGCTGCCAGCACCGCCGAAAGCACGCGTCGAGCTGCGCGCGCCGGGCCTCGTCGTCGGGCTGGGGCACGCTCTCCGCCGACAGCTCCGCGATGCGCCGCTCCATCTCACTACTCCGCTCGCCCTCGCCTTCGAGCGCGACCTCGCGCTCCGGCTGGCGCAGCCGATCGAGCAGGCCGTGTCGCAGGATCGTCTTGATCCACGGCAGGAGCTCCGAATCGCCTTTGAAGGTGGCGCAGCGCATCCAGACCTTGATGAAGGTGTCTTGCACCAGATCGCGCGCCTGTTCGGTATCGCGCAGGCCGCGCATGGATTCTCGAAAGAGGAGCGCGAAGTAGCTGCGATCGAGCAGGCGCAGCGCCTGTTCGATGGCCACGCCTCCCTCGCGGCAGGCCCGCATGAAGGCGGATCGGTCCACGGATTCCCCGATATGCCGTTGGCGTTGTTGTTGTGTCCGTAGGGTACCTCAGAACTGGTACAGCCGATGAGTGTTCATTTGGACTTGCCCTCGGAGGGGTTGTCGTTCGCCGGGGGCGGCGGGGGTGGCGGCGGACGGATCATTTCGTCGACACCGTACACCGTCGTCTGCACGCGCGGCTCGGGCGGCGTCTCGACGCGCGTGGTCGTGGCCTGCGAGCGCTGCTGGTCGGTCTCGATCGTCTCGATGGGTTCCAAGTGCGGTGGATGCGCTGCTGCGTGGTGCTCCGACGGCATGCCCGCGACGGCCGAACCCTCGATGCCCGGCCGCTGGTGCTGCGAATGATCGACGTCCGGCTGATGGAACGTCTCGGCCACGTTCATGACGATGCCGGTTGCCACGGCAGTCCAATTGGTGGCCTGGGCCGCAAAGCTGTCGCGCATCGAGCGCAGGGCGCCCTCACCCGAAGCTTGCTCCTGCGCACCGGGCTGCGCTTCGAGCTCTTTGGATTCGGGCGGCGCCGACGGAGGTGGCGGGAGCGGCGGCGGCTCCGGAATGGGGCCCGCATCGTATTTGAGCCCGCTCGCTGCGATCCGCTCCTGCTGATTCAATTCGCGATCGGCCTCGATGGCGCCCTTCTTTTCCTGCGCCGTCTTGTCGTTGCGCTCGATGTCGCGCGCCTCGAGAGCGTACGAATCCTCGATCTTCCCTTGATTGACCCTTTGCACCTCGGCGTTGTCCGGCTGCGCCTGCATCTCTTGCAGCAGGCCGTTGCGTTCCGTGTCGTGCTTCTCTTCCGCCTTGCGATTCTCCGTGACGCGCTGGTTCTCGACGTCGGCGAGCTCCTTGTCGTAATCCCGAAACATTTCCTCGAAGGTGCGCGGCACGGCCGATCTCCTTCAGCGTTGGCGCCATATTCCGCGATGGCCCATGCGCGCTTGCATCTCGGCCGCGCGATAGCTCGACGGCGCGTCGGGTGTAGCAGTGCCGCCGCCATTTTGCAGGACCACCTGCCCTACATCGCTGCCGTTGGCCGTCGTGCAGCGATAGCGGGCGCCGGCCGGTTGGCACGTGACCGAGTTGCCGGTGCTCGCGATCCAGCGCTGCAGCGGCTGAGTCATTTCCGAGACGCCGCGAACGCCCGCGAGCTTCACGTGTTGGCCGTTGACGACGAGCGTGTCCGTCAAGGGTACCTCGCTGACTTGGCCGGTGATTTGTGCCGGAGCTGAAGCGGGCGCCTGCGTTTGCGCGGCCCCGGACTGCTCCTCGCGCGCTGGAGCGCGGTCTTCGGGCGCGGGAGCACGCTCCTCGCGTGCGGGCGCTTGCTCTTGCTCCGGGGCCGCCGCTCCGTCCTGTTGCTCGACCGCGCGCGCGACGGTTGTCGTCGGTGCGGGCGCAGGTGCTTGTGCCGGCGGAGCCAGTACCGGCGCGGCGCTCGGTTTCGCCTGCGCCGCCATGTCGCGACGATCCTTGAAGAAGCTGCCTTCGGCCGCGGCCGCTGCCGCCCAACACACGATGAGAATCGTGAGACCGCCCGCGATGAGTCGTTTATGCGAAATCATGTTCCACCGTGATGATGTCTTGGCGCACGGCGCCAGCCCGTTGCACCTGCGCGAACGCGTGCCAACGACCCATATGAAGGAGATCGGCAGGCGTGACGGCATCCGCGACGTCGTTGCCGAACTTGCGGTACTCGCGTTCCAAGTCTTCCGCGCGCCACGCCGCCGCCTGTATCGCATGAACCTGCGCCGGAGCCTCGCCGGCACCGGCGACGAAACGCGCGTCTACCGCGTACGCACTAGCGGCTTGCGCGGTACTCACGCCAACGCGCTCGGGGCTCAGCAGATCGCGCGCCGAACGGAAGAACTGACGCGGCCCGCCTTGAATCGTCTCCTCCTCGTCGACCGGGGCGAACGGATCCCAGCCGTCGATCAGCGCGCGATATTCCACGCTCTCGCGATGGCCATCGTCGTACACGCGATTGCGCTCGAACTTGCCGGCGCACCAGCACGCGTACTCGACGGTCTCCCGATCTTCGGTGCGGAAGAACACTTTCGAGCGCGCCTGCTGCATGAAGTTGCCGGCCGCTTCACGACCGATCGCCTGGTACAGGCCCGCGACGGTCTGGGTCGCAAAGATGCCTGCGACACCCGTCGACCGCGCGACGTTCCAGAACGTCGCGTCACTCAGACCCGAAGCAACGTCCGCCGTCACGATCTCCTGCACTTCATCCATCACGACCATGCACGGCTGATCCTGCGGCTTCGTCTTGATCGCACCTTGTCGATACGCGGCCTCGCGACGACGCGCCTCGCGATACAGATTGGTCTTGAGTAGCACGGTAACGATCCGTGCCGGCAAACCGTCTTCGATGGAGGACAGTGCGTTCAGCACGATCTTGCCGCGCAGGGCCTCGGCGATCGAGATGCTGCGCGCGGAAGGTCCGCACGCGAAGCGTTCACGCAGCACCGGCGCGCCGGCGAATCCGTCGAGCAGCTGCGTGAGGTTGGCGACGATGCCGGACTTCGTATCTTTCGCCATGTCGCGCCAGGTCGACTCGAGGTACGCCATGCTGTCGTACACCTCACTCGTCGAGATCTGCGCAGCGAGTGCTCGTAGTTGCTCGCGATCCGCGGCGGATGTCGCAGGGCTCTGCAATTGCTCGCGCGCCTTGTTCACCCAATCGCGCACCTGACCGAGCGCTTCGTTCAACACGTCCACGCGCAGCACCGCCTGATATGCCCACCACAGACTGTAGGGCGAGATCGCTGTACGCGCCGCGGCGGCCTTGCCATGCTCGGTCAACGAGTACGCTCGCGCGATGCTCAGCACATTGCGCAGAACGTTCGCCGCCATGTCGGGCCAGAAGGAATCGCTGCTGCCGTGGCCGCCCGCAAGCTGAGTCATGACAGAGCGCAGCGTTCCGGCCACTTGCGTCGGCGTTAGGCCTGCGAGCACGTCGACGCCGAACTGATTCGGGCCGGTGCCGATGACGATGAGCTCGGCGCTCGGACGTTCTTGGCGCGCGACGGCGGCGACGTCGCTCCACAGCACGCCCTTCGCGTCGCACACGTACATCCCGTATTCCTTTTGCTGCAGGAGTTGCCGGATGAGTGGCTTCAGCAACGCCGTCGTCTTGCCCTCGCCGGTGCCGCCAAACACGAGTAAGTGCTGGAACAGCGCCTCCTGATCGAGGCGCAAGGGCTGTCCGATCATCGGTGCGGCGAGATCACCGCGTGCACGCAGAATTCCGCACGCGCGTCCTACGAGGAAGCACGGCAAATCGCGCAGATACTCGGTGGCTTGCAGAACCTGCTGCCGGTACGTCTTGCGGATCAGGTTGCGGGTTTCCGTGCGATATGCCCAACGCACGTCGGCGTCCTTCGACTGCCACTCGTACGGCGCGCTTTTCACGCGATGCCAGCTGTGCAACAGCATGAGCATCGCGAGAAGCCCGAGCCCCAGGCAGACGAGCGCGGTCCCCGGCACGAACGTTGCGAGATCGCCCAGCGCACGAAGGAAGGCCTGAAAGCCGACGACGAATCCAGCGCTCACGACCCAGCCGGTCGGCACTTTCGATGGCGTCTGCTGTCCGGGCCACTGCTCCACCGGCACGCCGCCGCCCTTCAACTCGGCGACGACTTGCTTGATCACTTCGTACATGCCGAAGAAGTGCCACACGGTCAGCACGACGAACGCGAGCACGGCCATCGTCAGCGCGACGCGCACTGCCGAGCGAATCGCGGCCTCGGTCATGTGCCGATCCGCGAGCCAGGTCAGGCGCGCGCCGCCGATCAAGCGTCCGTCATCGTACGGCGGGCGGATGAGATCGTCGGGTACGGCGCGATACAAATCAGGATGCGCCCCCTCCGGCCACAGTGCTTCCGAGACTTTGCGCCGCTCACCGCCGACCAACGATCGCTCGAGCTCATCGCGGCTCGCGAACAGGCCGATCTGCGAGAACGACGCCAGCGCGCGCACGAAGGCCGTGTCGGCCGGGAAGATCTTCAGCAGCGCACCGACGATGCGCTTCATCAGCCACCACAAGGGAATCGCGAAGACCCCGGTGATGGCGAGAATGGCGGCCGGCACGAGATTGATCGCCTGCACGATGAGCCGCCAAATGCGCGGGAAATTCGCGCGGATGAGCAGCGCGCTGCCCGTGATCAGCGTGGCCATCACGGTGAGGCCCAGAAGGCCTGCGAGCCCCGCGCTCAGATTGTCGAGGAGGAGAGTTTGTACGAGCCCGCCCATGACGTGATCCTCTATTTCTTAGTCGTTTCGGGAGGAAGCGGCGGCAGGAACGGATCGAGCGACACCGCGATACTCTGCGGCGGCACGCTGGCCAGCCCGGGCGGCATGTAGAGACCGCCCCAACCGATCGACGCGTACTGCCACTTGCCGTCGATCTTCTTCACCGCACCGACCCAGCGCACCGGTTGCGTCGAGCCGCTCGGGCCGACGTGCGCGTACGCGCCGAGCAGATACGTGTCGCCCGATTCGAGATAGCTCACGCGTTCGGTGCCCCAGTTGCCCGCCCAGAACGCGTCCTCGTCGATCTGTTCGAACGTGAGATTGCCTTGCGGGAGATCACCGCTGGAGGCGAGAGAGGCGAGCATGGCGTCGACGACCTCGCGAATCTCGCGGTCGGGCGGCAAGCGATCGGGCCGCTCGACGCGCAGCGGCAGCTGGCCGAGCGCGGTGAACGCGAGCTCCGCGCGGCGGTGTATATCCGCGAGCTTCTGCTGAATGCGACTCGCGACGGATGTCGCGGGCTGGATGTTCGGCGCGAGCCCGATCACGATTGCCCCGCCGACCAACAGCAAGATCGCGAACGCGATGATCCCGGGCTGCAGCCGCCTCAGCCGCGCGGCGCGGACGTGCCCGTCGGTCACGAGCAGCTCCCACGTGAGCGGCCCGGGCTTGGGGATTACTTCGACAGACTTCAACGCCGCGCGGGCCGCCGCCTGAATGGCAGCCGCCGGCGCGGAAACAGGGGATGAAACCGAATCAGCATGCGAGGTCGCGGGAGCCTCGCGGCGGAGCGTCTCGTTCATTGTCGTTCTGACCGTCAGCCGTGCCCGTCGTGTAAGACGGAGCTCGGGCGCAAACGTCAGGATGACCGCGCGCGTACCTCATGCAGAAAAAGCCACGCATGTAGCGATTGAGACGGACCCGCCGCCTCGTCACCTGAACGATAGCGCGGCGGACCGGCCCCTGTGATGGTCGGTATGCTTTCTGCTGCCGGCTCGCTCCGCCCCTCAAAGGAGCACGCTCATGATTGCGCACACGAGCCTTGCGGTCAGCGATTACCCCCGATCGAAAACGTTCTACGTCAAGGCGCTCGCGCCGCTTGGTTACACGAACAACATGGAGTACGGCGAAGACGCCGGCTTCAACGACGGCAAGAACACGGATTTCTGGATCAGCACGCACAGCGAAGTCGTGCCGACTCATCTCGCGTTCGAAGCCAAGAGCCGCGAGCAAGTCGAAGCGTTCTACAAAGCCGCGTTGGCCGCGGGTGGCAAGGACAATGGCGGGCCGGGCTATCGCGACTATTGGCCCGGCTACTACGCCGCATTTGTGTATGACCCCGACGGCAACAACATCGAAGCGGTCTGGTACGACTACAGCAAAGCAAAGGCGAAGTAGTCGAACCTGAGCGGGGCGCATGCTGTCCGACGACAGCATGACTGCCCAGCTTGCGACGCGCGCTCTGTCGGCGCCGATCAAGTCTCCGAACCGCGACATGCACGGTTGGCGCGCGCAGGGTCTCTCCCCTAGGATGCGCGCCCCATGAGCGCACGACTTTGCCGAACGCTGTGGGCCCTGGCCGCGGCCCTGTTCATCGTTGACGCGAACGCGGCCGGGCCGGCTCCGTTCGACCTCATGGGACCCAAGCTCGACGTCAACGTGACGCGGGCCGGCACGACGCTGTCGATCGCCGAGGTCCCGCATCTCGCCGCGGGCGATACGCTCGCGATCAAAGCCGAGTTCCCGGAGACGCAGTCCGAGCACTACGTGATGGTGGTCACCTTCCTGCGCGGCCCGACCAATCCGCCGCCCAAGGATTGGTTCTTCCGCTGCGAAGTGTGGAAGAGCGCATGTGCCGAGAAGGGCCTGAGCGTCGCCGTGCCGGAAGGCGCACAGCAGACGCTGATCTTTCTCGCGCCCGAGACGGGCGGCGATTTCAAGACGCTGGTCAATGCAGTGCGCGGCCGCCCCGGCGCGTTCGTGCGCGCCTCGCAAGACCTGAATCAAGCGACGCTCGATCGTTCGCGCCTCGAGCGCTATCTCACGGCGATCCGCACGCTCAACGCGGGCAATCCCGCGGTGCTGAGGGACACGACCCCGCTGCTCGCGCGCAGTCTCGGCATCCGGGTCGACGAGAAATGCCTCGACAAGATTGCGCAACTGCAGGCGCCCTGCCTCATGCAGGGACAGGAGTCGCTGATTCTGAACGACGGTCACAGCACCTCGATCGTCGAGGCGCTCACGGCCGGACCGGCGAGCGATCTCGCGATGGCGGCGAGCTACACGCCGGAGCTGAAGTACGGCTACTACAGTCCGTACATTTCCTCGATCTTGGATCTCGGACGGCTGTTCGAGTCGTTCCGAGTCGCGAACTATCAGTACATCCCCGCGCTCGCCACGGCGGTGGGCGACCATCTGCAACTGACGCTCAACACGCCGCCCTCGTTTCACAATCCGAAATCGGTGCTCGTCGCGGCGTTGCCGGCCGTCGAGCAGGCGCAGCCGCCACCGCTGCACGCGGTGAATCCGAAGGATATCTACTGCGCGCGTCGCAACTCGCTGGTGTTGCCCGTCGAAGGCGCGCCGCTCGTGTTCTCCACGGAGTACGCGCATGACACGATCCTGCGCCTCACCGGCAAGAACAACGAAGTGATCGACCTGCCGGCGACGGCCGATGCCGCACAGGGCGGCTTCATCGTCGACACCTCCTCGCTCACGTCGGCGAGCCTCGACGATCGCTTCCAAGGCTCGCTGCATGGGTATTGGGGCTTCGAGAAATTCGAAGGCCCGCGTTTTCAGCTCGTGAACACGCACGCTCAGCCCTGGGCGCCGGCGTCTCAGGACGACGCCTCGCTGATCGTCGGCCGCGCGAACACTATTCATCTGCAGGCCGGCAGTGTGGCGTGCATCGACCGCATCATGGTGAAGGACGCCGCGGGCAAGGAGCTGCAGGTCGACTGGTCGAAGGTGAAGGCCAACGAAGTCGAGATCAATCTGCCGCTGCAGCAGGCGCAGCCCGGCGAGGTCACGCTGTTCGTCTCGCAATACGGCGCGAAGGACCCGCAACCGGTCGAGCTGCGCGCCTTCCCCGAAGCGGGACGCCTCGAGAGCTTCTCGATTCATGAGGGCGAGAGTCAGGGCACGCTCAAGGGCAGCCGGCTCGACGATGTCGTCACCCTCTCGCTGAAGGGACTCGACTTCGTGCCCGCCCCCTCCCCAACCAACGCGACGACGAGCGATTCACTCTTGATGGCGGTGAAGCCCGCGACGCTCGACGGCGGCCAACCGGCGAATGCGGGTTTGTCGCCGCCCACCAGCGCGCCGGCGTTGAAGCAAGGTGAAACGACGAAGGCCAAAGTCACTCTGCGCGATGGACGCGTCTATACCGTCAATGTCTCTGTCAGCGCACCTCGGCCGAGCGTCGCGTTGCTCGGCAAGAGCGTGCAGCCGTCGGCGGGCAGCGGTGCCAGCAACATCCAGCTGACGAGCGAGGATCAGTTGCCGCAGGACGCGCAGCTCGTCTTCTCGGTGCGGGCCAAAGTGCCGGCGATGTTCGGACGTGACGAGAACATCGAGATCGCCACGGACAACGAGGCGTTCGCGACCACGCTGAGTCTCGCCAATCGCGGCCTCACGCTCGCTGATGCGAAGGTCGCCGTCGCGACGTTCGATCCGGCGAAGGCGTTCGGCGTGTCGGCGTTCGGGCCGCTGAAGTTTCGTGTCGTCGCGAGTGGCGTCGCGGGCGACTGGCAGCCGCTAGCGACGCTCGTGCGTCTGCCTGTCCTACAAACACTGCAATGTCCTTCTACCCCCGAGCAGACTTGCAAGCTCACGGGCGCGAACTTGTTCCTCGTGGATTCCGTTTCGGGCGATCCCGAGTTCAAGGAGGCCGTGCAAGTGCCGGTCGGGTTTCCGGGCCGCGCGTTGCCGGTTCCTCATCCCGGCAAACGCGGGCTGTACTTGAAACTGCGCGACGATCCTTCGGTGGTGAATGCCGCGACTCTCGCTGCGGAGGAACTGCCGGCGCCGCCGCCGTCCGAGGATGGGACGCGCGCCGCGCAACCGCCTGCTGCCGCGAACGACGAACACACGAGGGATGTAGGCGCGCAGTAGTCGTCAGAGAAGCCGCATCTCCGTCGGCGGCGCCTCCTCAACGAGACACGCGGGTCTTCAGCGACTCGATCCAGCTACTGGTCCGCGCATCCAGCAAGTCGAGCGGCAGCACGCCGCCGTTCAACATCTCGTCGTGGAACTTGCCGGCGCCTTCGTCGCGCCCCAAGGCGGTCACTGCACCAGAACGGCCATATGTGAAGCCTTCGGTCTCAAATGCGGCAAATTGGCAACGTTATGTCACATTAAAAGCGTCGCTCCCGCTTACACCTCCGTCCTCGCCACATGCGCTCCCGTTGCTAACTGGATGCGCGGCAACGGTTTGCTCCAGCCGGCACGGCGAGTGCACTGCCGTTCCAGTCTCTATTTTGGAGTTGGACTGAAAATGAAACAGAAAAAGCGACTTTACGGAATGCTGGCCACAGCGCTGCTGCTCGGCGTGGCATCCCAGCAGGCCGCGGCGATCTCGACGGTGGGTCATTGCGAAGTGACGGACGTGACATCGGCTGTCTACGGGGCGGCAGATGCGTGCTACGGGCTCGTCGCCGGCAACATCTCCGAGACCGGCTCTTTCGCGTACGAGGGTCAGATCCCGGACAGCGCGTTCGGCGGGGCTTTCGCCGGCAACAACTGGTCGGTTGCCGCGATCAGCTTCGACACGACCACGCACACATGGTCGGGGAGCCTCGCCGGATACAGCGAGCTCATCATCGTCCTGAAGCAGTCGACCCTCTGGGGCGCGTGGTACTTCAACCCCAGCGACAACTTCGGCGATTGGTCCACGGCGTGGGACTACCCGAACGGCAACGACAGCCAAGGTGGCGGCTTGTCGCATGGCTTCGCGCTCGTCCGCGGCACCTTGCCGCCGAGGACCGTTCCGGAGCCGATGTCGATGGCGCTGTTCGGCCTCGGCCTGGCGGCGGTGGGCTTGACCCGCGTGCGTCGTCAGCGCCGCGCGGAATAACGCTCCGTTGAAAGTGCCCCGCCATCCACGGGTGGCGGGGCCTTTCTTATTTATCGAGCAGTCGTCTTACGGACGGACTGAAAGCCCGGATACACGCGCGCCGTTTCGAGCGCGCCCACGATGGCCTCGCCGTACGTCGGATTCTCGCTTCGCTGCGCGTCGGTTTCCGGACGGCGCGGGGTGGCGAACTGCACTCTCACCATGCCGTCACTGACGCTGAGCTCGACCAGCTCGGGTGTCAGCACTTGCATCGCGAAGCGCCCGCCCATCGCCTGGAAGTCGCGCTTGCCGGCCCGGACATTGAAGGGCCAGTCGGGGTCGTGTGCCACCGTGAAGGCCGCCGCGCCGTATTCGAGCTTCACTTCGCGCCACGGGCGCGAGTACTTCACGGACACGCGCGTCGCCGGGCTGAGCGTGAGCGTGCTGCCATCTGGAAGAGACACGTTCCGCCGCTCTTTGATGCCGCTGATGTACACGGTGTCGGGCAGAGCCGTGCGCGACAGATGCGAGCCGTCGAAGTAAGACCACACGGTGCGGCCGTCCAACAGCGCGTTCGTCAGCACAACGACCACGCCGACTGCAATGACAAAGGCCAGCGCCGTGATCGCGACGTTGCGTCCCGTCCGGTGACGGGTGCGCTTCGATTCTGCAGGGAGCAATTGCTCGAGCAGCGCGATGACTTCCTGCCCGTGCCAGGACGCGGCCATGTGGACGATCGTCTGACGATTGGCAGGCGTCTCGAGCCACTCGGTCAGCGCAGGGCCGTCTTCTTTGTCCAAGCCGCGAGACAGCTTCGTCAGCCACAGGGAGGCCTGCTCACGCACGGTGTCCATGTCCGTCTAACGAGTCGCGGAGAGAGTTGGCGTTAGCGCACGTCGAGCGAGTTGTCCGTGCCGGCCGCCAACCTCGTGTCCATGAGCCGTAGCTGCGGGAGCCGATGCGCGCTCGCGTCGATCTCCGCGCACGCGGTACGCGAATCCCAGGCAAGGTGCCGCCGCTCGGGAGGTCGCGCAGCGGCGCGCCGTCGGGGCAAGCAGCTGATGACGATGGAGACCGCCGCCATCACGAGGGCAAGAATGGGAGCCAAATCGGTCATCGGTGATCCCGCTCTTCTGGTCCAGGGTTCTCGCGGGAGGCGTCTATTGTAGAGCGCCGCGCGGCGGCGTCTATCCGCTTCCCGACAAATGAGCGAAGCTCTGACACCGGCCGCCGAGGCGGCGTTCACGCTGATCGAAGAAAATAAACCGGTATGCAAGTTGCTCAGGCATGAGCGGCCTGGACGGGAATACATACCCATGCGTCACCGACATGCCCCGCGCCTCACGGCGCTTGCGATTGCCGCTACCGCCGCCCTGACGCTTGCGGGCTGCGCGACCAACCCCGTGACCGGCGAGCGCCAGCTCGCGCTGGTCTCGGAGCCCCAAGAAATCGAGATGGGGAAACAAGCCGCCGAGGAAACGCGCCAGAGCATCGGGGTCGTGAAGAACGACTCGCTCCAGGCCTACGTCAGCGAGGTCGGCACGAAACTCGCCAAGCACAGCGAGCGGCCGGAGCTGCCCTGGAGCTTTCAGGTTGTCGACGACCCCACGCCCAACGCCTTTGCCCTGCCCGGCGGCTACATCTTCGTGACCCGCGGGCTCCTGAGCTACATGGATTCCGAGGCGGAATTGGCCGCCGTGCTGGGGCACGAGGTGGGCCACGTCACCGCGCGGCACTCCGTGCAGCAGATCAGCCGGGCGCAGGTCGCCCAGCTCGGGCTCGGCTTGGGGATGATCCTCGCGCCCGACCTGCAGCCGCTCGGGGACCTCCTCGGCTCCGGTCTGCAGCTCCTCTTCCTGAAATACGGCCGGGATGCCGAGCGTCAGGCCGACGAGCTCGGCTTCCGCTACGCCCTGCAGGACAAGTACGACGTGCGCGAGATGGACGACGTGTTCGCCTCGCTCCAAAAGATTTCGCAAGAGGAGCACCGCAGCCCGTTGCCGACGTGGCAGGCCACGCATCCGGACGAAGGCGAGCGCATTCAAACCGTCCAGCGTCGCGTCGCGGAGCTGCCGCCCGGAGCCTTGGAAGGCACGCGCGTCGGGGAGACGGAGTTCCTCGATCGCATCCAGGGCATGGCGTTCGGCGAGAACCCGCGACAGGGGTTCTTCGAAGAGACGCGCTTCCTGCACCCGGACCTCGCCTTTCAAATCACGTTCCCCAATGGGTGGAAGACGCAGAACTTGCCGCAGGCGGTGGTCGGCGTCTCGCCGCAGCAGGACGGCGCCATTCAACTCTCGATCGGGCGCGGCGATCCGGAGCAAGCCGCGCGGCAGTTCCTCGGTCAACAAGGCGTGCAGGCCGGACAAGCGGTGCGCAAGACGGTGAACGGTCTGCCAGCGATCGTTGCGGAGTTCGGTGCGCAGACTCAGCAAGGCACCGTCCAAGGGCTCGTGAGTTACGTGTCGTACCAAAACGCGACGTACCAAATCGTCGGGTATGCGCCTGCGCAGCGCTACGGCAACCTGCAAGACGATTTCCTGCGAACCATCGACAGCTTCGGCCCGCTGAAGGACCCGGCTGCGCTGCGCGTTCAACCCAAGCACATCGAAGTCGTGAAGCTGCCGCGAGCCATGAGCGTGCAGGAGTTCGCGCGCCAGTATCCATCCAAAGCCGACTTGAAGACGGTGGCGCTCATCAATCAGGTCGACGAGAACGCGCAGCTGCCCGCGGGCAAGCGCGTCAAGCGCATCGTCGAGTGATGTCTCAGCGCTCGGAATGCCCGAACGGATCTGAAACACCCGCGACCGACGAGCGACCCGACGAGCGACTCACGCGCGGATGACGACCGAGGCCGCCGGGCGCCCCGTTGTCGCGGCCACCGGCTGCCAGACCCGCCGCGTGAAACCGCCGCACCATCGCTTGATCCTTGGCTCGAAACGCGAGATGCACGTGAGTCGCCGATTTCTCGTCGCTGCCGAGCGCATCGATCCACAGCTCATCGCACGAGAGGTGCCGCTCGTCATCGCCGCTCAGCGGCACTTCGAGGGCACCGAGCACGGCGCGATAGAGCTGCTGGGTGCGCTCGAGATCGCGTGCCCGCAAATGCACGTGATCGATGAGCCGTCCGACGTGAAGCTCGCGCATCGTTCACTCCTTCGCTTCCGGTCCCGTCCAGCAAACACCGTTCCGACGCGACGGTACGCAAGGGAACCCTGCGGCGGCGGTAGTCGTTCAGTCAGTACCTGCTGGACCGGAGGAGGACGCAAATGGCCCTGTCGAAATCGCTGGCGCTGGCCTCGCTCGTTGCGCTCGCAACGCTGACCGGCTGCGCCACGACCTCTCACGGAAATCTCGTTCGCTCCGCGGATCGCCTGGAGCGCAATGCGGACACGCTCGCGCGCAACGATCGCTCGGCGCGCTATGGCGAAAGCTATGCGCGCGAAGCGCGCGAGCTCGCCGAACAAGCGCACGACTTCCGCCGCGCCATTCAGGACGACCGCGCCGATAGTCGCGACGTCAACGCGGCGTTCGAGGACGTGTCGCGCTCGTATCACGCGCTGCGTGATGACGTGGATCGCGCCGCCGACCGCGACGCGCAGCTGGATCTGCGCCCCGTCACCGACGCGTACCTCGATATGGAACGCGAGATGGGCGGCTATCGCGGCGGCGCTCGATACAGCGATTACCGCCGGGACGACTACCCGCGTAATCGCTGATTCGGGCGACTCACAGCGCAACGACTCTCGGTCCGAGCGCAGCGCGCGCCGGCCGAGGGTCGGCGCGTCTTGACCCGCGGCCTCGCGCTTCTATAGTCGACGCGCTAGCACTCATCCGCGAGGCCTGCGATGAACCGATTCGAGCAAGCGGTCTACGACTGCATGAAACCCACTGCGGCGCTTCTCGAGCGCACCACGAAGCCGCTGCATCGAGCCATCCTGTTGAACTTCTGGCGCCACGTCCATCTCGAGGGCGCCGGTGAATACGACAAGATTCTCGCGTCCGACATGATCGTCGATCACCCCGTGTACCGCGTGACGTGGGGCGCGAACCCCGCCGTCATCGACGGTAAGGACGGTGTGAAGGGCTTCTACAATAGTGTCGGTGAAGCCGTGCTGTGGCACTCCGACGATCGGCTCTCGGTGGCGGACTGGGGTATCTGCGACGAGATCACCTTCCATCAACTCGCGAACGGCGCGGATCTCAAAGCGCTCGGCTACGACGTGCCCCGAGCCGACCGGCTCTATCACGTGTACAGCCGCCAGGCGTTCATCTGGCCGTACGACGAGCGCGCGCGTCTCGCGGGCGAGCATCTCTACGAAGACAAGACGAGCCTGCGCATCGAAGAAGTGGACCGCTCGGAGGCGATCACGCCGGCGCGCGTACGCGAAATTCATCGTGAGCAGCTCGCGAAACTCGAAGCGGCACGCGGGTCCAACTTCTGGGTTCTCGGGAAGGCGTGACGGGCGTGCCGTCGACGGCCCCTCAATACTCGGACTTAATTGCCGGTATCCAATGAGGTGCGAGTGTCCTGGAGCGCAAGCTGGATGAGCTCGCGCGCCGCTTCGGTCGCGCGCTTCGCGTTACCCTCGGTGATCGCCGCGTACAAGCGGCGATGCTCCGGAATCGGGTCGCGCGGCAACCGGCGCCGCCGTTGCTTGAAGATCGTCGTCCAGCGGATCGCCGCGCCGATGGACGACGTGAGGCTCAGCAACGGCTCGTTGCCGGCGGCCTTGAGAATCTCTTCATGGAAGGACTCGTCCGCCGCACGCCCCTCGGGCGTCGACAGACCGTGCCGCGTCATCTCTTCGAGCGCGTGCCCCATGCGCGCCAGCTGATCGCTCGTGCGTCGTTGCGCGGCGAGCGCGGCGGCTTGCGGCTCGACGATCTCGCGCAGCTCGAACAGCGCACGGATGAACGCCTCGCTGGGCTCGCTGCTGAACACCCAGGCCAGCACGTCGGGATCGAGGAAATTCCAGCGATGACGGTCGCTCACGCGCGTCCCCGCTTTCGGACGGCTCTCGACCAAGCCTTTGGCGGTGAGAATGCGCACGGCCTCGCGATACGCCGTGCGCGACACGCGCAACTTCGCGCTCGCCTGTACTTCTTTCGGCAGGATCGTTCCGGGCGGATGCCGTCCCGAGACGATGTCGATGCCCAGTTGATCGGCGATCCGGCGATGAATACGTCGCGTCGGACGGGGCGGCGAAGAATCGACCGCGCTCGCGTCGGCGCGCTGCCGACCACGCGTGCTGTTTTTCGCCACGGTTCCCCTATCGAGCTGAATGCCCGGCGCATCATAGACCAAGCGCGTGCGATTTGACGGTCCGTGGCGCGCCCGCGTTATATACTCATACAAATACACTCAGAGCCCAGCCCCCATGGTCCCATCGCCCGGCGCCACTTCTCTGTCGCCACCGCTTGCCCAGCCGCGCTCCGTGGCCGTTTCGGCGCTGGTCCTGCTGTCCAGCCTGTTCTTCATCTGGGGCTTCGTCACCGTCCTGAACGACATCCTCATTCCGCATTTGAAGGCGGTGTTCGAGCTGAGCTACGGGCAGGTGCTGCTGATCCAGTTCGTGTTCTACACAGCGTATTTCGTGACGTCCCTGCCCTGGTCGCGATTCATCGAGCGTGTGGGCTATCGTCGCGCGCTCGTCGTCGGGCTCGTGGTGATGGCCGCAGGCGCGCTCGGGTTTCTACCGTCGGCATCCTTCACGTCCTTCCCACTCTTCCTGACGTCGCTGTTCGTGCTGGCTTCGGGCATCGCGCTCTTGCAAGTGGCCGCAAATCCGTACGTCGCGGTCATGGGGCCGGCGGAGAGCGCGCCGGCGCGGCTCAATCTGGTCCAGGCCTTCAACTCGTTCGGCACCGTGGTCGCGCCGATCTTCGGCGGACTCCTGATCCTCAGCACCAGCGTGTCGGGCGTCGACGCGGCCCAATCGGTGCTCACTGCCGAACAGCGCATCGCCGATGCGCAATCCGTGAAGCTTCCCTATCTGTTCATCGTGGCCGTGCTCATCACGCTGGCGATCGCGGTATCGCGCTTCCGTTTGCCCGACATCGACGTCACAGCGCATCGACGCGCGAAGGCGAGCGGCGTCGGCGGCAGCATTTGGCGCCATCGCAATTTGGTGTTCGGGGTGCCGGCGATCTTCATTTATCTGATCGCCGAGATCGGCATCGGCAGCACGTTGGTCAATTACATCTCGCTGCCCGAGATCGGCGCGATGAGCCACGCGGACGCGTCGTATTGCCTCACGCTATTCTGGCTCGGCGCGATGCTGGGCCGCTTCGGCGGCTCGTTTCTCATGCGTTGGATCAGCGCGGAGCGGCTGCTCGCCGCGGTGTCGATCGGCGCGTTCGTGTTGACGACGACGTCCATCTTCAGCTCGGGCCATCTCGCCATGTGGACGCTCATCCTCGTGGGTCTGTGCCACTCGATCATGTTCCCGACCATCTTCACGCTCGGGATTCGCGGGCTCGGGCCGCTCACCGAGAAAGGCGCGGGGCTGCTGATCATGGCAATTGCCGGCGGCGCGCTCTCCGCACTTCAAGGCGTGATCGCGGATTACGCCGGGCTGCAGTGGTCGTACTTACTGCCGGCCGCGTGCTACGTCTACGTTCTGTTCTACGCGGTGTGGGGTAGCCGCGTGCCCGCGGAAGTCGCCGAGCCCGACGAAGTTCTCGCGCAGAACTAGATGGTCGCCACGGTCTGCGCTGTAGGGAAATAGTCCGACTACTTCCTCAGCCCCACCTCAAGCCAAGCTGGCTCACGCCGTGGATGATGCCGGTCACCTTGATCGGCGGCACGTCGGCGTCCAAGCCGAAATCCGGAATCCGCGCGAGCCATTCTTCGATGAAGATGCGGATCTCCTGCGCAGCCAGCGGCGCTCCCACACAACGGTGGATGCCATGGCTCAGGTCGAATGGGCATGCGCGTCGCGCCGATCGAAATCGACCTCGAGAGGATTGGGAAAGACGGTCGGGTCGAGCGATGTTGGCGATCGAGAACCGCCGCATCAGCTCGTCGATCGCGCGCGGAATGCGGCGCGGATCTTCGATGAGCCGGGCGCGATGCGCAGGATGCTCGGCGAGGAACAAGGCGATCCACGACATCGTCGAGGCGACACTGTCCAAGCCGCCGCCGAGCAAGGTGCGAGCAGCATGAGTCGATGGTCGAGCGGCAGATCGACGAGCTTCAGGAACACGATGATCGGCAACTGCTGCGCGAACTCGCGCACGAACTCGCAGCGCCCCGTGGGCGCGAATCCTTCGATCAGCTCGATGGCCAGGCGCCGCGCCTCGTCGGACCAACGCTTGACCGAGCGCGGGGCGAACGCGGGCAGCAATAGCTTGCGCAGCGGGCCGTGCTCCGGCGGATCTTGCTCGAGAGGCACGGCGCGCGGCGCGTCGTTCATGCCGATGAAAGCGCGCCGCGACGAGAAGCGCTCGTGGTCCGCGAGGATCTTCGTCACATCGATGCCGCGAGCCACGATCCAATGGCCGCCGTTGCGCGGTGTCCAGACGACCGGCGGCTTGCCGTGCAGCGTCGTCCAGGCAAGGAACGGATCACCGCCGGGCGGTCCCGGTTGCCAGAAATCGAAGTCGACGATCAACGCGGGATCGACGTGGTCGGGCCGCTCGGCGATGCGTACAGCGTTCATGGCATTGCGAGCGTAGCGCCGCGCGCGTGAGGCGCGCGCGTCTGTGCGCGCAATGCCACGAGTCCGCGGCTGCAAGAGGCCCAAACAGCGCTTGCGCGAATAACAGGGGCACTTATATCTTGCCCCCGAAGACTCTGGCAGCCCGAGATCGTGAGAGCTGATGCGCGAATCTGCGGTGGACACGCTCTATCTCCTGAAGCGCGCGGAGCTCGCGGTGCGCAGCTGCGTCGAAGTCGCGCTCGCCGAGTTCGGTCTCACGCCCACGCAATTCTTGATGATGTTTCGCCTGCGCGATCGCCACGAAGTCTCTGCCGCCGAGCTGGCGCGCGAGATCGGCGTGCGCCCGCAGTCGATCATCGAGATCATCGCGCCGCTGCAACGCAAGCGGCTCGTGAAGCGTGCAGCCAGTCCCGAACACAGGCGTATCCTGCACACCCGGCTCACATCGGCGGGCGAGAAGCTGTTTGCGGACGCCATGCAGGTCGCGGCACGCATCGAATCCGAGCTGCTCGCGAGCGTGAGCACGGATCAAATCGCGCCGCTGCAGGACGCGCTCGGTAGGCTGTGGGAACGCGCAGAGCAGCACGAGCTGCACCGTGGCGCGATACGCGTACAGGAGAAGTCCGATGAAAGAAGTCCGCGGCAAAGTCGCATTCATCACGGGGGGCGCGAGCGGGATCGGTCTGGGAATGGCCGGCGCGCTCGTCGCGGCGGGAATGAAGGTGGCGCTCGCCGATCTACGGCAGGACCACATCGATGAGGCGCTAGCGCTCTTCGATGAGCGCGGCCAGAGGCGCGAGGTCCATGCGGTCCGCGTGGACGTAACGGACCGCACGGCGCTGAGTGCCGCAGCCGACGAAGCCGAGCGTACGTTCGGCAAAGTGCATGTGCTCGCGAACAACGCGGGCGTCGGTATCCAAGGGCCTTTCAACGGCATCACCTACGCTGACTGGGATTTCGGCTTGGCCGTCAATCTGGGCGGCGTCATCAACGGCCTGCAGACGTTTCTGCCGCGCATCCGCGCGCATGGGGAAGGCGGCCACATCGTCAACACGGCGTCCCTCGCCGCCCTCGTTCCCATGCCGGCGCAGTTCGTGATCTATGTCGCTGCCAAGGCGGCGGTCGTTGCGATCTCGGAGACCATTCGCGGCGAGCTCGCAGGAGAGAGCATCGGCGTATCGGTACTCTGCCCCGGGCCGATCCGCACGAACATTCACGAGCTGTCCAAGAATCGCCCGCCGCAGTTCGGCGTCGGCGATGCATTCCGCGCGGCCGAGGACGCCGGCGCGACCAAGGTGCCCTTCCCGAGCATGATGGAGCCGTCGGAAGTGGGCGCGCTGGTATTGAACGCGGTCCGCAACGATGAGCTCTATGTCATCACGCACGGCGAATGGCGGCCCATGGCCGAAGCGCGCCATGCGGCGCTCATCGCCGCGATGCCCGAGAAGCTCGATCCCAAGCTCCTCGCCATGCTTTCCCGGAGAGGCTAGTCATGTTGAAGCTCTATCACGCCGAGCCCGCGGCCAATTCGCTGAAGACTCTCATCTCGTTCAAAGAGAAGGGCCTCGAGTTCGAGAGCATCTACGTCGACCTGCACAAGTTCGAGCAGCACGAGCCGTGGTTCGTCGCCATCAATCCCGAGGGACAGGTGCCGGTCGTCGATCACGACGGCGTCATCATCACGCACACGACCGTGATCGGCGAATACCTCGAGGACGCCTTTCCCGATGCTCCGCCGCTGCGCCCGGCGGACCCGGTCGGTAAGGCGCGCATGCGGTTCTGGAACAAGTTCTGCGACGAGCACGTCATGAACTACGTGTCGATGCACGGATGGCACCGCATGGTCGGCGCGATCGCGCGCTCGGTGGAAGCCGGCGAGTTCGAGCGCCTGATGGCCCGCGTGCCGCTGCCCGAGCAACGGGTCAAGTGGCAGACGGCGCGTGCCGGTTTCAGCGAGGCCGATCTCGCGAACGCAACCCGCAAGATCGAGATTGCGGTCGACAAGGCCGAGCAGCAACTGAAGCAGACGCCGTGGCTCGCGGGCAGCCGGTACACGCTCGCCGATATCAACTTCTTTGCGATCGGCGGCTTTGCGCTGAGTCGTCTGTTCCCCGACATGAACGTCGAAAAGCGCGCGCCGCGCCTCACGGAGTGGGTCGCGCGCATGCATGAACGGCCTGGCGTGAAAGCCGCCTTCGCGATGCCGAATCGCACGAACCCTGCGCTACGGACCTTCACGGGCGAGGCGCGCTGAGGAGCTATCGTATGAAGACCTTCTCCGGCAAAGTCGCCTTCGTCACCGGTGGTGCAAGCGGCATCGGCTACGGCCTCGTGCAAAACTTTCTGCAGCTCGGCATGAAAGTCGTCATCGCCGACTTCAACCGCGACTACTTGCAGGAGGCACGGCAGCTGCTCGCGGGACGCAACGATGTCCGCTTCGTCCAAACGGACGTCGGCGACCGCGATCAAGTGCGCGCCGCCGCCGCCGAGGCGCTGCGCGCCTTCGGCAAGATCCACGTTCTCTGTAACAACGCCGGCATCGGCGGCGGCGGCGACACCATCGATCCCGACTTCGACGCATGGGATCGCGCCTTGCGCGTGAATCTCGGCGGCGTGGTGAACGGCGTGAAGATCATTGCGCCGCTCATCATGCGCCATGGCGAAGGCGGACACATCGTGAATACGTCGTCGATGGCGGGCATCGTGCCGCTGCCCTTGCCCGGGCTTGGCGCGTATCAGACGGCGAAATTCGCCGTCCGCGGGCTCACGGAGTCGTTGCGTATGTCGCTCGCCCCGCACGGGATCGGCGTGTCGTGTTTGTTCCCGGGCGGAACACGCACGCGGATCATTGAAGCGAGCGCGCGCGACGAAGCCGCGCGCGCTGCGGCCAAAGACATGACGGCGTCATGGATGGACCCCGTCGAGCTCGGAGCGATGGTCGTCGAGGGCATTCGCAGGAATGCGCCGTACATCCTCACGCACGAGGAGTTCCGGGACGAAGTGCGCGAGCTCTATCAGATGCTCGACGATGGCTTCCCGCGCAACCAGCAAATCCCGGCTTCACGGAAAGGCTTCGAAGAGAGCCGGCGCGGAATGGTCAATCAGCTCCGCGCGTTGCCCGCAAAGGACTAAGCGAGAAACTTCCGCGCGCCCTCCACCGTCTTGGCGTCGCCGGTGCCGAGATCGGTTGGCGGCGGCACCGCGCGCCCGCGCTGCACGGCCGGTCGCGCGCGAATGGCTTCGAGCCAGCGCTTCAAGTGATCGAGCCCGTCGATGTTGGCGCCCGACCATTCATACCCTTGCACCCACGACCAATTGGCGATGTCGGCGATCGAGTAGTCGCCGGCCAGATACTCGTTGTCGGCGAGCCGCGTGTTCAGCACGTCGAACAGCCGCCGCACTTCGCGCTGATAGCGCTCGATCGCGTACGGAATCTTCTCGGGCGCGTAGCGGTAGAACACGTTCGCCTGCCCCATCATCGGGCCGATGCCGCCCATCTGGAACATGAGCCACTGAATGACGCGCGAGCGGCCCTTCACGTCCCGCGGCATCAGCTTCCCGGTTTTCTCGGCGAGATAGATCATGATGGCGCCGGATTCGAATACCGCGAAGTCGTCATGGTCGCGGTCCACGATCGCCGGAATGCGCCCGTTCGGATTGATCTTCAGATACGCCGGCGCCTTCTGCTCGTTCTGCGAGAGCTTGAGCGCGTGCACGGTGTACGGCAGACCGAGCTCTTCGAGCGTGATCGATATCTTCCAGCCATTGGGCGTCTCGGCGGTGTACAGCTCGATCATGTCGCTGGCGTCCTCGGGTAATCGGTTTGGCTCTGCGCATACTCGATGAACACATCGAGCGCGGCGGGATTCGCGAGCGCGGCGCGATTGGCCGCCTGCTCCGCAGGCAGGCCCATGAGAATCCGCCGTATCGGCACTTCGAGCTTCTTGCCGGTGAGCGTCGTCGGGATCGCGGCCACTTGGTAGATGCGATCGGGCACGTGACGCGGCGAATAGTCATTGCGGAGCTGCGTGCGAATCCGCTCGCGCAGCAGCTCATCGAGTGTCCGCGTGCCGTGCAGCTTCACGAACAGCGGCATGAAGAACTTGCCGCCCGGTAGATCCAGATTGACGATGAGCGCATCTTCGATTTCCGGCAGCGCGGCCAGCGAGCGATAGACCTCCGCCGTGCCGATGCGCACGCCGTGCCGATTGAGCGTCGCATCCGAACGCCCGAGCACGAACGCGCCGCCGCGCGCGTTGATGCGCATGAAATCGCCGTGACGCCAGACCCCCGGATACAGGTCGAAGTACGATTCGAGATAGCGCTTGTCGCCCGGATCGTTCCAGAAGCGCAGCGGCATCGAGGGCATCGGCTGCGTAATGACCAGCTCGCCGACGTGATCCGTGATCGCGTTGCCCTGCTCGTCGAATGCGTACGCGGCCACGCCGAGCGCGCGCGCCTGAATTTCCCCGGCGTACACGGGCAGCGTGGAAACCGCTCCGACGAATCCGGTGCAGCAATCCGTGCCGCCGCTTCCGGAAGCGACCAGTAAGTCAGGCTTCACATTCTCGTAGACCCACTGCATGCACTCGGCGGTGACCGGCGATCCGGCAAGCGTCACGGATTCGAGACGCGTGAGATCGAACTTCTGTTTCGGAACGACGCCGGCCTTCTGCTGATGGGCGATGAAGGTCGGGCTGGTGCCGAAAAGTGTCGCGCCGGACTGCTCGATCACGCTCCATAGCGCGTCGGCATGCGGGAATGTCGGATTGCCGTCGTAGAGCACGGGCACCACGTCGGAGCAGAGCGCGCTCACGACGAAATTCCACACCATCCAGCCCGTCGTCGTGAAGAAGAACAGCGGTTCGCGTGCGTGCACGTCGTAGTTGAAGCACAGATGTTTGAGGTGCTCCAGCAAAATGCCGCCGTGGCCGTGGACGATCGCCTTCGGCAGTCCGGTCGTGCCCGAGGAGAACAGAATCCAGAGGGGATGATCGAACGGCACCTGCTCGCAGCGAAACTCGGACGCCGGCACAGGCGGGTGCGCGAACAGGTCGTCCCAGAACGTGGTGTTCGGTACGAGCACGGTGCGGTCGTCGGCGTCGAGATACGGCACGGCGATCACGCGCTCCAGCGACGGGAGCTGCGCGAGGATGTGCCGCATTTCAGGCTTGCGATCGAAGCGTTTGGCCCCGTACTGGTAGCCGTCGACATAGAAAAGGACTTTCGGCGCGAGCTGCGCGAATCGCTCCAGGATGCCCGTCGGCCCGAAGTCCGGGCCACAGCACGACCAAATGGCACCGAGGCTCGTCGTCGCGAGCACTGCGATCACTGCCTGCGGCGAGTTCGGGAGTACGGCGACCACGCGGTCGCCCGGGCGCACACCGAGCGCGCGCAATTGTGTCGCGAGCACTCGCACGCGTGCGCCCAACTCCGCCCAACTCATGCGCGCCAAGGGTCCGCCCTCGCGCACGTAGATGAGCGCGTCGGTATCGGGCCGCTCCTGCGCGAGCGCGTGCTCGGCGTAGTTCAGCCGCGCCCCGGGGAACCACTGCGCGCCCGGCATCGCGCGTCGACCGAGCACTCGGGTGTAAGGCGCTGATGAGCGCACGCCGAAGTAGTCCCAAATCGCGCGCCAGAACGATTCGATGTCAGTGACCGACCACTCCCAGAGCGCAGCGTACGTATCGAAACGGAGACCGCGCTCGCGCGCGAGCCAGCGCGTGAACGCGGTGAGGTGAGATTTCTCGCGCCGTGCTGCGCTCGGCGTCCACAGCAGGTCGCCTTCGCTCACCGCGGCGTCTCCGCAGGAATCGCGGCGCACGTGAGCAACTCGCGGATCTGCGTGAGCACTCGGTGCGGCCGGCACTGCTTGGGTTGGCTCGCCCAGTCCGCGAGCCCGGTGACGCCCGTTGTCACGCCGAATGCCGTCGCACCTCCGCGGCGAGCCATGATGATCTCCACCACGGGATCGTCACCGACGACGCCGACCTCCCGCGTCGGAATACCGAGCCTCTTCGCGACGAAGCGCAGTGCGTGCAGTGAAGGCTTGCCGGTGAGGATCATCGGCGCCTTGGTCATGCGGCGCACGGCGCCGACGATCGCGTACGAGTAGCCCATCGAGCGACCGTGCCGGGTGGCGAAGAACGGCACGTCCGACGCGACGTACATCTTGGCGCCGCCCCAGATCGCCTGGCACGCCGCCTCGATGTCCTTCATCGTGCAGTCCGGATGCCAACCGATGTACACGGCCTCCACTTCGCTCGCCCGCGGCTCGCCCGTGAAGACGATTTCGATGCCCGCCTCTTCGAGCGCATGCCCCACTCCCCGCTCGCCGAGCACGAGGGCACGGCGCACGCCGCGGCGTTTCATCAGCTCCGCGGCCACGCTGGAGGGCGTGAACATCTGCTCATCGGCGATCGGCAACCCGATTCCGCGCAACTTCGCGGCCTGCTCCGCCGGCGGATACGCGCTGCCGTTGGTCAGCACGACGAACGGCACCGCGCGCTCCTTCAGCGTCGTGAGCACATCGATCGCGCCGGGCAGGACTTCGTAACCGCCGAGCGACCGGTCGCTCAACAACAGCGTGCCGTCGAGATCGAACATGAACCCTTTGATGGTCGGCAGCGCTTCGGTCCACTGCTCCGATACGGCCACTGCGCTCATCGTGCGTACCGTCGCAGCTCGAGCTTGAATCCGGCCTTGCTCACGGCGATGTGCGACAGGTCGGTGCGCGCGGTGAGCTTGCGGATCAGGCTGATCACCGGCTTCATCGTCGGATCGTAGTGACGGGCGGCCGGCCCGGCCGCGATCATTGCATCCACCTGCGTGGCAGGCATGGTCGCGCGAAGCAGGAGCTCCTCGTCCGAAAGATGCGTGCCGATGCGCCGGCGCAGCTCATCGAGCGGCGGCATCGAGGGTTCGGCGCGCAGCTCGCGCGTACGCGGCAGCGCTTCGATGCGCTCCATGACGTGTGCCGCGATGGGCACGTTCGGTTTGCCGAAGCGGCCGAGCGCATAGCGAATCGCTTCGTCCGGAATCACTTCGTAGCGCGTGCGATTGGTGACGTTCATGACCGCCTGCGTCAAGAGTATCTGCGAGAACGGCGTCATGACGATGGGCCAGCCCAACTCTTCGCGCACCCGGCCCAGCTCTTCGATCACGGCCGCTTCCATGTGCGACAGGCGACTCTCGGCCAGGTGACGGCGCATCGTGCCGACCATGCCGCCCGGCAACTGATGATGCAGATACGCGGCGTCGAATCCTTGCGGCTTGCCGGCGGGCAATCCTTCGGCCGCGGCGAGCCGCGTGAAGTATCGGCCGACTTGCGCCAACGCTTCATCATCGATGCGAATCGTGTGGCCGAGCTCCCGCAGATTCGCAACCACGCGCTCCGAGGGCGGATTCGACGTCCCGTCGGACGCTGCGCCCGACGCGCACTGCACGGCCTGAATTCCGTAGTCCGGCGCGTCCATGTAGATGTGCTCTGCGAGCCCGATCGTGCAGTGTGCGTGCAGCTCGAGCGGTTTGTTGCCGATGACAGCCTTGATCGCCGGAATCAGCGTGCGAGCGCGGTTCTGTGAGAGCAGCCCACCCGGATCCTTGACATAGAGTGCGTCGATGTCAGGACTCGCCGCGAGCTTGCGCGCGCGCTCGGCGTAATGCGCGTCGTCGTGAACGGGGCTCAGCGTGAAGACCAGGGCTGCGATCACGTACTCGCCGCCGCCCTGCTTCACCATCCGCGCACAGGTGATATTCGCGCCTGCGTCGTTCGTCGGGTCCGCGAGACAGAAGCGGCGAATACCGTTGCGCGCGAGCACGCGAAACGCCAGCGCCATGAATTCCGGATGCGCGGTCTCCCAGGAGATGAAGCGAAAGCCCGTCGACATGAACTGCAGCGGCGTGTTCGGCGTCGCCGCCGCCATGAGCCGAATGCGCTCCCACGGGTCTTCCTGCTTGTAGCGAACCGCCACGCCCATGTGAGTGGACGTCGTGAAGTCGATCGCTTTGAACCCCACGCGATCCATGACAGGCGCGATGGTCAGCGTCTTCGCCGTGTCGATGCCGAGCGCGGCCCAGAGGCATTGATTGCCGTCGCGTAAGGATGTCTCGACGAGTTGGATCTCAGCCATGGCGAGCGACCTCCGTGGGCTGGGCTCGCGCTTCGAGCAGGCGCGCGGCGAACGCGGTATCGACACCGCCTGCTTCGAATTCGGGATCGGCGAGCACCGTCGCGTGAAAAGGCAGATTGGTCGCGACACCGGCAATGCGCGTGGCGGCGATCGCCTGTCGCAGTCGGGCGAGCGCGGCGGCGCGATCTGCGCCGTGCGCAATGATCTTGCCCATGAGCGAGTCGTAAAACGGTGGCACGCGCGAGCCGGCGGCGATGTGCGTATCCACCCGAATGCCCGCGCCTTGCGGCCACGCGACGTCGCTGACTCTGCCCGGACTCGGTCGGAAATCGTGTGCCGGGTCCTCGGCGTTCACGCGGCACTCGATGGCGCAGCCTTGCAGGCGAATGTCCGCCTGCTTCAGGCGCAGGCCTGCGCCGTTCGCTACCGCAATCTGCTCGGCAACGAGATCGACTCCCGTGACGGCTTCGGTGACGGGATGTTCCACCTGAATGCGCGCATTCATTTCGAGGAAGTAGCAGGCATTGGTCGCGCGATCGACGAGGAACTCGACGGTGCCGGCGCCGCGATACTGCAGCCGTTCGGCAAAACGGACCGCGGCGGCGTGCAACGCTTGGCGCACGGCGTCCGGCAGAACCGGCGCGGGCGTTTCCTCGATCAGCTTTTGATAGCGGCGCTGAACGGAGCAGTCGCGCTCGCCCAAATGGATGACGTGGCCCGCGCCATCGCCCAGCACCTGCACTTCGACGTGACGGCCGCTAGCGATGAAGCGTTCGAGATACACCCGCGCGTCGCCGAACGCGGCGCCGGCCTCGGCTGACGCAAGCTCCATGGCCGCGGGTAGATCGGCCAGCCGATCGACGCGCTTCATGCCGCGACCGCCGCCACCGCCCACGGCCTTGACCAGGAGTGGTGCGCCGATGGCGCGCGCGAGGGTGATCGCCTCCTCAACTGATGCGACGGCGCCGCCCGGTACGACTGGGACCTGCGCCGCTTCGGCTTCCGAGCGCGCGCGCAGCTTGTCTCCGACGGCTTCGATCTGCGCGGCGGTCGGGCCGATGAAAATCACCCGTTCGGCTTCGCACATGCGCGCGAGGGCGGCGCGTTCCGAAAGAAAGCCATAGCCGGGATGTATCGCGTCGGCCTGCGTGCCGAGCGCGGCGTGCACGATGGCCTCGACCTTGAGGTAGCTCTCGGTGGGACGCGCCGGGCCGATGCACACCGTGCGATCGGCGAGCTGCGCCGGCAC
>Ga0081455_10000580_pt1 | contig 47692 bp, 41 predicted proteins | sample TabmetS3T2R1_FD_70207 | JGI IMG/M metagenome (GOLD analysis project Ga0081455, IMG submission 70207) | Tabebuia heterophylla rhizosphere microbial communities from the University of Puerto Rico - S3T2R1 | ecosystem: Host-associated > Plants > Roots > Rhizosphere ...
TGAACATGGTGATGAATTGCAACACGGCGGCCTTGGCGGAAGGGTTGGGGCTTGGAGCGGCGCTCGGCATGGACCTCACGGTCCTGCGCGAGGTATTCAGCCAGACCGGCGCCGCGTCCCGTGTACTGGAAACAGACGGAGAGGACATGCAGGCTCGGGCTCATGAGTGCTATTTTTCAGCGGCCCATGCTGCGAAGGATTCTGGTATTGCCGTCGCATTGGCACGGTCTGCCGGCCTCACCTTGCCCCTCGCGCAGGCCACCTACGAGCAGTACACGCGCCTTGTGGCCTCAGGCTGTGCCGATCTCGACAAGTCAGGCATTGCAGAATTGACGTTCAAAGGCCGTCATGCCTGATCGGGAAAAAACCTCTTGATCGTTTCGGCCGGTACGCAACCGATCAGCATGTCACCAGCCGGCGCAACGATGAGGGGCACTCCGGCCTGCCCCGTCGCTGCCCACTCAACAGCCCATTTTTCAGCAATGCTCTTTCCGGAGCTGTCTGATTGTTGGGAACACGTGCTTCCGATAAGAACGCTCAATACCTCTTCGTGAGAAATATCTCGCCCTTCGACCCAGAACGCCTGATAGATATCATGGACCAGTGTCATGCCGGCTTGCCCATCAGACTTCAGGATTTCCGCCGCGATGGCAATTGCGTTGGCGGTGTTGGATTTTCCGGCAGGCAGTTGTAGTGGCAGCTCCGGCGCGATGCCTCGGACGACACTGACCTCATGTCGCAACCCTGCACCTAATGATCCCTGCCAAGGCTTCATCGGAATAGGCAGATGCGGCGCATGCTGAACGCCCTGCCAGGCACAGCGGTTGAGCAGGTGCAACTCGTGGAGCCGCTCATGCAGTGCATAGCAAAACGGACAATTGAAGTCGCTGAAGAGTGTGAACACCTGGTCCGTATCCATTGGATCAAGGAAGAATCCCGATGATTCTCACGGGGCCGCCGGATCCCCCTTTAATCTTGATCGGTAACGCCAAGAGAATTGCACCCTTCGTCGGCAATTTGTCGAGGTTGGCGATGTTCTCGAGACCGTAGCAGTTGGCGGCATTGATGATCTGATGCACGATAAAATCGTGCGAAGGCCCGTAATCGATGCTCGGCGTATCGATGCCGATCCCGTCGACCTGCCGTTCCTTCACGAGAAAGTCCGCCGCTTCCTTGGAGAACCCGGGAAAGTGCAACGTCTTCGGATCACCTGGCGTTGCACTTCCCAGGTACCGTGTTCTATCCGGCCACCCCTGTCCCCACCCCGTTAGCATCAACACCACCGCACCTGGTTGAATCACCCCGTGGCGACTCTCCCATCGTTCGAGATCCTGCTTTGACAAGCGATAATCCCGGTTCTCGGCAACCGCAGGACGCGCGTCGATGACCACAGCTGGAGCAATCAACTTGTGGAGAGGTATCTCATCGACCGCCTGCCGCCCTTCAGCGAAGTGAATAGGCGCGTCGATATGTGTACCTCCGTGTTCGGACATGGAGAATTCAGCGGACGCATACCAGTATCCCTGCGCGGTCTTCCCCCAAGATGACTTCTCCCAGTGGAAAGGTTTGTTGTTGGGCCAGAAAACAGTTTGCTCGTCGAGTGGATAGGTCAAATCGAGGAGTTTCGTTTCATCAATACCGGCTGATGCCGGTGTTCCGGTCACCAACAGTAGAAGGCTCGAACATAAGATCAGCAACAGCATGGGCGACCTCCATGAAGGGCACATCTGGTTTTCAATTCCTCCCCTGTGTTATCTGACGACATGGCTCTGCCCAATGTCTTACTGCTGATCCCTCCACTAACGCAACTGAACACTCCCTATCCGTCGACCGCCTATTTAAGCGGATTCCTTCGTTCCAAGGGGGTTCGTTGCGAACAGGCTGACCTCGGCATCGAGATGGTTCTTCGCTTGTTTAGCCGTGTGGGTATGACACAAGTGTTTGATGAGCTCGAGTCGAGGAAACATTCGCTACCCGCGGAAGCGCAACGCATGGTGACCAATCGGGTAGCGATTCTCGATCACATCGAGCCTGTCGTAGCGTACCTGCAAGGCAAGGCTCCGGAACTGACGGCTTCGTTGTCGCGACGCGGGTCTGTTCCGCAAGGACCACGCTTCCGGACAAGTCAGCCATTACCTCGCAATGCCTCGCCTGGGGACAAGGCCAAGCAGAACGGGACGCTGTTTCTCGAAGACCTTGCCGACCTCGTTCACGCGACGATCACCACCCACTTTTCGCTTAGCCGCTATGCCGAACACATTGCGCGTTCAGCCTCATCATTCGATGGTTTGCTGGCAGCCCTCGAAGCAGCGCCGAGTCTGACCGATCGATTCATGCTCGACGCACTATGGCGACAGATGGACGCGGTCAAGCCAGGGCTCATCGGCCTGTCGGTACCCTTTCCGGGAAACCTCTATGGCGCGTTTCGCATCGCCCGATCGCTCAAAGAGCGGCATCCCTCTATCCCCATCGCGTTGGGCGGCGGATACGTCAATACCGAACTCCGTCGGGTTTCAGATCCACGCGTCTTCGACTATATCGATTTCATCACCTTGGATGACGGTGAGCGTCCCTTGTTTACCTTGCTTGAACATCTGGCAGGATGTCGGCCTGTCACAGCGCTGTGCCGTACCTATTATAGGGACCGGGACCGCGTGCAGTTTGCCAATGACCGCTCGCTGCACAATTACCCTATGGCCGAGGTCGGTTGTCCGACGTACCAAGGGTTGGCGCTCGATCGATACCTATCCATCCTCGACAGCGTCAATCCGATGCATCGTCTCTGGTCCGAGGGCCATTGGAACAAATTGACCGTTGCGCACGGTTGCTATTGGAAACAATGTACATTTTGCGATGTCGGGCTCGATTACATCGGCCGTTATGAAGTCACGCCGACTGAACATCTGGTCAGGCAGATCGAGCGCCTCATAGACGAAACCGGCCGCCGCACCTTTCACTTCGTCGATGAAGCCGCCCCGCCGGCGGCCTTGAAAGCCCTCGCGATCGCATTGCTGGAGCGCGACGTCCGGATTTCATGGTGGGGTAATATCCGCTTCGAAGAGGCGTTCACGCCGGATTTATGTCGGTTGCTCGCCGCCTCAGGGTGCATCGCTGTGACGGCCGGGCTCGAAGCGGCCTCCGACCGCCTGTTAAATAAAATGAAGAAAGGCATCACGGTCGATCAGACTGCACGGGTTGCCGCGGCTTTCCGAAAGGCCGGCATCCTCGTGCATGCCTATCTGATGTATGGCTTTCCGTCCGAGACCCTGCAGGAAACCATTGACTCCTTGGAGCGCGTGCGGCAGTTGTTCGCTGCAGAGCTTGTGCAATCGGGGTTTTGGCATCGCTTCACCACGACCGCCCATAGTCCCATCGGCCTCCACCCCAAAGCCAACGGACTGCGCATTCTCGGACCAGACTTTCAGGGCTTCGCCGAGAACGATCTCATCCACCTTGACCGACATGGCCAGACGCCCGAATGGATCGGCGAAGGACTGCGCCGCTCGATGCTCAATTTTCTCGAAGGCAGAGGCCTGTCCATGGATGTCAGGAAGTGGTTCGATCTCCATACTCCCCGTCCGCGTGTGCCCTCCAAATGGACGAAGCGCGCTCTCAAAAGGCGCGTGCAAGATGACTCCACGGGAGAACGGCACTGTGTCTGGCTGGGCGGACTACCCGCCGTTGAATCACAAGGCAGGCGGGCCAGGCTGCATGTTGCTGGTCATGAGAAGGAGATGGCTGTGATCCTTTCCTCTGCGCAGGCACTGTGGCTCGAAGCGCTGCTCAAGGAAAGCTGTCTTCAGCGTAGCTGCGGAGGAACCTATCCGTCGTGGCGTGATGTGAGGCAGGCATTTCCGGGTCCCCCCGCCGAACTCACCTCCTTTGTGACGCAGTCGTCCTGGAAAAAGATTCGCCACGCCGGACTCCTATTGGTCTGAACGACAGACCATCTGATCACCAGCCCTTCAGCGCGAGTTTCCCAATCATCGTGCCCGACTCCAGTTTGGCATGCGCCTTCCTCAGGTTTTCCGCATTAATCGGTTGTAGCGTCTCTCGCAGAATCCCTTTGAGCTTGCCGCGATCGATCCACTCGGCAATGCGGTCGAGCAACTTCTGCTGCTCGAGCATATCCGGTGTCTGGTACTTTGAACGCGTAAACATGAGTTCCCAGACATGGGTGGCGCTTTTGAGCTTCATCAGCTGTTGGTTCAACGGCCCGTTGTTCTCCACGATCGTGCAGATCTTTCCTTGAGGAACGATTAAATCTGCCATCGCATCCCAATAGGCATCCGTATCGGCGCAATTCAGAATGTAGTCGACTGTCTTAAATCCGACGGGCTCGAGCTGCGGCCGTAAGGGTTGTCGGTGATTCACGACATGGTCCGCGCCCAGGTGTGTCACCCAGGCGATCGACTCTCGACGGGATGCGGTGGCGATCACCGTCAGACCGGCGAGTCTTGCCAATTGGACTGCCATCGAGCCGACACCGCCGGCGCCGCCGATGATGATGACTGTGCGCCCGCGGGACTTCCCCTCTACATCGATGCCCAAACGATCGAACAAGGCCTCGTATGCCGTAATAGAAACCAGCGGAAGGGCTGCCGCTTCTTCCACCGCCAGTGAACGAGGCCTGCCTGAGACGATCCGCTCGTCGACAAGCTGATATTGGCTGTTGCTTCCAGGCCGCGTGATGTCGCCAGCATAAAAAACGCGATCGCCAGGCTTGAAACGCGAGACCGCCGATCCCACTGAATCGACTGTGCCAGCAGCATCCCACCCGAGCACCAGCGGTGTTGTCGTCGACGGTTTGCCGGGAGCCCGCACCTTCGTATCGACCGGATTCACGGATACCGCCTCGATGCGAACCAATAGGTCATGGCCGGCCGGCTCCGGCTTTGGAAGGTCCAGATCGAGCAGGCTGTCGGGTTTTTCGATCGGCAGGTGTTGATAGAGTCCAATGGCTCGCATGACAACGCCCCCGCTCACAAACACAAAGGGCGGGAGAGGCAGTGACCTTCCCGCCCTATACTGCTGTTTCGATTACTTATTGGGCTGCGGCGTGTAGCGAAGGTACGGCTTCACAGCCTTAAATCCCTTCGGAAAAAGACTCTTTGCTTCGTCGTCGCTGACCGCCGGAGTGATAATGCAATCCTGACCGTCCTTCCAGTTCACGGGAGTGGCGACCTTAAACTTAGCCGTGAGCTGAAGCGAATCGACAACGCGCAACAATTCATCGAAATTCCGGCCACATGAAGCCGGATAGGTCAACATGAGCTTGACCTTTTTGTCCGGACCGATCACAAAGACCGACCTGACGGTCATGTTATCCATCGCGTTCGGGTGGATCATGTCGTACAACATCGCCACCTTCTTGTCGGGATCTGCGATCAACGGATAGCTAACAGTACAATGCTGGGTCTCGTTAATGTCTTTCGTCCATCCGCGGTGTGAATCCAGCGGATCCACGCTGATGGCAATGATCTTGACCCCCCGCTTGGCAAACTCATCCTTGACCTTCGCCATATAGCCCAGCTCGGTCGTGCATACCGGGGTATAGTCCTTGGGGTGAGAAAAGAGGACCCCCCAGTTGTTCCCAAGCCATTCATGAAAGTTGACTGTGCCCTCGGTTGTCTCGGCTGTAAAGTTTGGAGCTTCATCTCCCAATCGTAGCGCCATGACGGACCTCCTTGATCAAAATAGTGATCGAAGTACTGATGAACGAAATGATCAGCCTACGATACTGTCCCCTTCCGAACAAGTTCAAGAGGGAAGTGGCCTAGGAACCAGCGGTGATATTGAGACGGCTCTCCACTTTGTCATGATCCGAGGTTGTCAAATCCACATCGGTTAAAAACACCCGTTCCTCAGGCAGTTTACCTTCTCCGACCATTTGGGCCTGCACCTGCTCGGCGCGAGTGCGGGCCAGCGCCCTGAGCACCTCATCCTCTATTCGAATCGACTCCACCAATTTCCGCTTCATCTCCTCAGTCGTAGGCGGCTTGGCATCGGGCGGTTGCGGCTCCGGCGGCTGTTGGCTGCGCCATTGCTCAAAGAGCTGTGCGATCATCCGCGCTTCTACATCGGAAGGCACGCTTGTCTCCGGCGTGCCTCCATTTTCGTGCCGCCACCGGTTGCGAAGAACTTCCTGGAACCGCTGAAGAGCCACCGCCTGGCGGTCGCGCGCAGGATCGGCGGTGCCAGTAATTTCAAGGCGCAATCCAGGCCGCTCTTCCAGCCCCTTCATGAGCGCATCAATCTTTTTCATTTCTGATGGAGTGATGTCCGTCGACCCCGGGTCGAAGGTAAGATGTTGTAATTCTTTCCCATCACTTCCGCCAGGAACCAGTTTGCCGATCAGGCTGAAGGGCGATGCCACGATCTTCGTCAACAGGTTGCCCAAGGTCGCCCAGACCGCCTTCCCGTATTTGAAATCTGGATCTTTGAGATCACCGCGGATCGGCAGATCGATATCGATCCGCCCATTGCGGTCCTTCAACAGTGCCACTGCCAGAGTAACCGGCAGGGAAATGGCATCCGGGCTATCGGTTTTCTCTCCAAACGTGAGCTGATCGACCTCCACCTTGTTTTCAGCCTCCAATTGTTTCTGCGAAACCTTGTAAGCCAAATTCAGAAACAGCTTTCCCTTCCGGATCGGATACCCGACGTATTTGCCGACATAGGGTGTCGCCGTAGTGAGGTCAACATTCTCGAACTTGATGGCCAGATCGGTAAAGGCGTCCTCCATCAACGGGTTGATCGTCCCCGAGATCTTCAGAGGAGCTACCTTGTCGATTTTGCCTGAAAGGTCCACATCCGCTCGTGCGACTCGTTTGGACGAGAGGCCTTTGACCGTGCCCGTGAGATCGTACAATCCGGCTTGCACCGGAGGAGAAATCGACTCGTCACGAAACGTGGCCGTTCCCTTCAGTAGCTTGATCGTTTTGATTGCGATAGAAGGAGGATGTGACTTCTTCGTATGAGCTGTCGATCGGTCCGCAACCGGTTGGCTACGTGTAGTTTCGGTCGAAACAAGCAGTTTCTTGATGTTGGCCCCTCCATCCCGATCGATCGCGAGATGGACCGTCGGTTGGTTGATCCCCACCTCTTCGATCGTGACGCTCGTTGGATCGAGGGTGAGTGCGATCTCGCTCAGCTGCACCTGTTTCCAGGAGGCCACCGGAGCCCCCTCATCGCGGTCGGCGATCGCCAAGGATTTGACGCCAAGGTTTCCCTGAAAAGCCAACAGCGGCCCCTTCGGATGCTCAGCGGCGAACCGGACTGTTCCGTCCAAATCGATAGCACCATTGTCCACGGCGATGCGGGCGAATCGTTCAAAGTAGGGTTGGAAAGGCTGAATCGCAATGTCTTTCAAGGACAGAGCCACCTCGGCTTGCAACGGTTGCATCACGACCTGCCCCTCAACCGACACGGTTCCGGTCTCATTGAGCTGATGTTCCACCGTCAATGGAATTGGTCCCTTGAAAGGAAACACCACGTCGTGCGTGTGAACCGAGAGGTTGGTAATGTTCACTCTCGCCGGAAAGTCCAGGGAACGATCTTCGATTTCGATGTTGTGATCTATGATCTTGGCGTCCTTGAGTGAGACCGTCCAGCTCGGGGCCTTGCCGGGCGGAGGAGCATCCTCTTTCGCAACATCTTTGGGTGGCACAAAAAGGGCCAGGACATTCAGGGAGCCGTCGGGATTGCGCCATATCCGTTCGGTTCCCTTGCCCAAACTCAGACTCTCAATCTCAAGCTTCCGTTGCGCCAGATTAGCGTGAATTCCGTCGAGAAAGAACGTGCGGAGGTCGATCACCGGGCGAGGATCACCCTTCTCAACGATCCCTACGTCGGTAAGGTGAACCAACGTGTCCGACACTTCGAGGTCGGGCGTTGGGCCTGCAGCGAACCGGTATCGTCCCTCGGCTCGTATCGTTCCGGTCGGGATATCGAAGGGGAAACGGTCGCGGACATACTGAAACAAGGTGGCAATCTTGACGCCATGGAGCGAGAGGGTGCCTTCTGAGGCGATCGGTTCGAGCGAAACGGTTCCCTTCCAGTCCAGGATCTCGTCTTTGCCTAGCTCAGCGCTGAACGCGTAGGTGTTGTCCCCCCCCGGCCTCGTATGAAAATTGTTCAGTACGAGGTTGATCGGTACCACGTCGATCGACACGGCGCTCGGTTTTGATGCATCGTGAAACTCGACGATGCCTTGCGCGATTTCGAAATGCCCGATCTCAACCGCAGGCAATTCGGAGGGACCTTCTGATCGTGTTGCCGATTCTGGAGGAGCGGCCAGCTCTTCGGAGGGAGCTGCCTTCCCTTCGCCAGTTGAAGCCGCCTCCTTTGGAGGCGCCAACTCGGTCAGATTGACGTGCCCGTCCTTGGCGACCTTTACAGAGAGGTACGGAACCGCAAATCGGATCTCATCGAAGACATAGGCCTGTCGGATTAAGGAGATCGTTTGAAAATTGATGAAAAATTCCTGAAACCCGATCAGCGGAGTGGTGTCCGGCTCTTGAATCTCAAACTCTGTCATTTTGAGCGACAGCACGAAGGGGTTGAACTGGACTTCTTTGACCGTCACAGGGTGGCGGATCTGATCCGACACTGCCGGCAGGACCTTCGCCTGAATGATGTAAGGAACGAGAAAGAAACCGGCCAGCGTATAGACCAAGAGCAGTGTGAGTGCGGTGATCGCGAGCGGGACCGGTCGGAAGAACCTGCGCATTGAGATCGAATGCACGTAACAGAAAGGAACTTCGACCTCTATCTTTTCACACTCCAGGAGCGTAAAGCCAGCCCGGTAATGAGCGCTTTTGGCCCTGATTGTGCGCCCAGCTCGAGCGATCTTCCGGGCCGGTAAGGACCTGTTTCTGGGAGCGTCAGTCAGATCTCATTAATGTCCTACGGATATCTTCTTGTACGGTTGACCCGTTCGAGTGCACTTTTCTGACCGTCGACCGTGACCGGTGTGTTGATTCATGCGTAGAAGTGGTTGGAATTCTGAGCAACCTGTCATGACCCCGCGGGTCCTATTTTTGCTCCAAGGTGGCGCGAATCGGCTTATGAGGGCACCATGACGGAGGACCTGGCATGGACACACGAATGTCTGCACGTGAGTTGTATGATCGCGGGCGCATGTTGCGGAAAGCCAAAATGTACGACCGAGCGCTTACGGACTTCCAATGTGCCATCCAGGATCCGAATTATGAAGGGAAAGCCCACACGCAAGTGGCGCTCTGTTTTCGCGCCATGGGTCGTCATCATGAAGCCGCCGCGGCACTCCGGCGAGCACTCGAGTCACCGGCCCTCACCGCCAACGAACACCTGCATGTGCTCTATCTGCTGGGACAGACCCTTGAATCGCTCGGGCGCTATGCGGAAGCGTTGGAAGCCTATGGCTGGGTGCGGCAAGCAAATCCGGCATTTCTCGAAGTTGAAGCCCGGATCAAACACCTCTGTGCCGTGGGAAATGGGACAACCCCCAGCTTCTTGACCCGCCGATTTCGGTCGGCTGATCTGCTCGGGATCTGCCGCTATCTCCAACGGCGGAGTCTTTCGCTCTTCAACTGGGATTGGCAACCAGCAACAGCCTCAACGGAGAAAGTAAAGGTTCACCGGAAGATCCAACCGCAGAGCACGTCTCCACGGCGCAACACCCCCCTGGTCACCTCGGGACGCCCTGCGGTCGTTCAGCGCAATCCGCTGGTGCAACGTCGGCATACACGTGTGGGCGTTCGATGCCGAAGTCAGTTCGCTTCCAGCAGTCAGACACTTGCCGGGGAAGGTGAGCTCCGAGACCTGTCGCCAGGAGGCTGTCGGTTGAGAAGTTCTGTCGTCGTCCCGGTCGGAGCCAAGCTCGTGTGTTGGATTTTCCCGCGCAACGGAGTGGAGCCGTTGACCATTGAAGGTGCCACGGTCCGTTGGAGTCACGCGCAGGAGTTCGGCCTGGCCTTTACCCACCTTCCCCCACAGGTTGCGCGGCAGATCGCCCGGATCTGCGCGAATCCCATGGTCGCGTAGAGGTCTTGACGGTCGAGGCTGCTGCCCCACGATGAAGGTTTAGCTTTGGAGAGGTTTTTCGCTGATGCCCCGCTTGCGAGTTTTGAGCGTACGTTTCCGGGCATTCTGTTGGACCATTCCATCACCCGCAATGCCACATGGGCACCAAACTGATTGGTTTTTTGGGCCAAACCTGGAGGTTCAACCGGGCTTTCTTCTTGCTCTCTCTCTGACCCTGAGCAGGGCTAACATGGGGGGCCAAACATGTCCCAACAAGCGTCTGGAACAGATCATTATGAACGCGGCCTTTTATTGAAGAAAGTTCAGATTTTTGATTCGGCACTTAAGGAATTTCAACAAGCGACGAGAGACCCCGAGCAAGCTGGCAAAGCCTTCGCTCAAGTGGCTCTTTGCCTAAGAACGCTTAAGCGTCACGATGAAGCGGTGACGGCCTTTCGTCAGGCGCTGGAAACGGGTGCATTTTCTACCAAAGAACGCGTGCACATCCTGTATCTGCTCGGTCAGACATTAGAATCACTCAATCGGGATTTCGAGGCGCTCGTTGTCTATCGTCGGATTCGACGAATGGACCCGCGTTTTGAAGACATCGATACCCGGATCCAAGAATTGAGCTCGAGCCACCTCGATCCGGCGGCCTCTCCGGTATCGAAAGCTGATCAGGAGCGAGACATTGCCAATGTATGGGGGCAACTCAAACCACAACTGGCTTCCCTGATGACCCAGACTTGGCAAAGGCTAGCTGCCTATCGAGAGACGCTTCAGATCCCCGGCCCTGGTACCAGCGCTTCTGCGCTTTTTCAAAAATGGGCGAATCACGAGACCCCTATGAAACACGGCAGTTCGCCACAGTCAGAAACTCGATCAGGTCCGGGTCTGAACACTCGGAAAGAGAAACGCCGCCATGATCGTGTGGCCGTCCAGCTCTTGAGCCAATTTTCCTCGAAGAGTCAGATTGTGGCCGGTGAGGGTGAACTCCGAGATCTCTCGCCTTGGGGCTGCCGCATCTCCAGTCCCGTGGGAGTACCTCTTGGGACCACACTCGAATGCTGGATTTATCCGGAGGGAGGGAACCCTTTCACCGTAGATGAAGCCACTGTCCAGTGGAGTCGTCATCGCGAGTTTGGCGTAGCCTTCACCAAACTTCGTCCGAGTGTGCAGCGCTCGATCGCCGACATATGCAGAAAAATTGCACCGCTCTAAGGGAGCTAGTCAGGCGCCCGAAGGAAAATCTCAATGACTGGAATTGGTGCGCTCGGCGCGAATCGAACGCGCGACCCCGGGCTTAGAAGGCCCGTGCTCTATCCAACTGAGCTACGAGCGCACAGTGCTGAAGCGTGTGTCGGAAAAAAGCGAAGTACGGCTAGTCTGAAGCGTTATCTAATGGACGTCAAGGGCTGCTCACAATGACACGATCTCCAGAAGAACTATGAAACGCCTTCAACTGTGACTTCCGCTGTGACGGAATTCGCGATAAAGCAACCGGTGTGGGCCTGTTCGTGAAGCTCGGCAATATCTTTTGAAGTCGGCAGAGTCGGACCACTGAATTCGATCTGAGGGCGTAACACGACTCGCGTAATGGCCAGCCTGCCCAGCTGATTTTTTTCAAGGAATCCCACGGCCTGATCACTGTAGCGATCCACAACAAAACGCTTTTTGGCTGCGACGGCTAAGAATGTGAGCATGTGACAGCTCGATAGAGCTGCGACGAGCCCTTCCTCAGGATTGACCAGTGCAGGGTTTCCACGGTAGGCGGGGGCAGCCGATGCCGAAATCCGTGCGCCGCCTTCAAATACGACCACGTGGTCACGATTGTACGTGTCGTAGGTGAACCGTTCCGATTCTCTCTTCCATTCCAGCCCAACTTTATGTTCCGACATGGCAGCTCCTCTCAGAGTTCTCCGTCTACAACACGTCGTCTTCCTTAAACTGATGATCCCGGTAGGCGGCCAAACTGGAAGCGAGGTGTGCCTTCAGTTCCAGACGTTTCGGCTTGCCGGTTGAGGTATAAGGAAGATCCTGACCGAACAGAATGACTTTGGGGCATTTCGCAAACGGCAGGAGCCGGCGGCAGTGGTCCAGCAAATCCTTTTCAGCCGGCACAAGATTGGCGTCTCGCGGCACGACATATCCGGCGATTTCTTCGCCGTAGTAACGGTTATCGAACGGAACGGCCATCGCGAACCGGACGTGCGGATGACTTTTAAGGACGTCGTCGATCTCAAGGGGAGAGATATTGACTCCTCCACGGATGATCAATTCCTTCAGCCGCCCGGAAATGAAGAAGAACGGCCTCCCCTTCTTATCTCGCACGAAAAAGCCCTCGTCACCTGAATGGAACCAGCCTCTTTGAAAGGCACCATCATTCGCATCATCACGTTTATAATAGCCGGCGCAGATGGTCCCGCCACGAATGCAAATTTCGCCACGCGATAATTCGGGGAGTTCCCGACCGTCAGGGTCGAGGATCGCCATCTGGTTGTGGCGAAGCGGGACACCGATGGACGGAAACTCAAAGTTCCTGATCCAGTGCCGATGCTCATGTGCGTCCAAATCGTTCGGGAGGAAGCAGGAATAACAGGTCGTTTCCGATAAACCATATCCGTGACGGATCGGAAATCCGAAACGGTCTTCAAACCGTGCCGCGGTGTCCTTCAGCAAGGGCCCGGCGCCACAGATGAACCCTCTGAAGCACGCCAATTGGTATGCCGTCAGGTCATCGTTGGCATCCAGGAGAAATTCCAGCAGTGTTGGAACGACACTGACGCAGGTGATGCGCTCATCCTGCAGTCTTTTCCAGAACGTCGCACTTTTGAACTTACGATTGAGCACGACGCTGCCCTTGAAGTAGAAGGGCGTGAGCAGCGTCACCACCGTTCCATTGACATGATGAATGGGCAGTACGCACATCAAACGATCGTCGGTCCCAAATCCATGCCACTCTGCGATCGCGTCTGCGTCGGTGAGGAGGTTTGCGATCGTCAGCACAACGCCCTTGGGAGGGCCAGTGGTCCCTGACGTATAGACAATCAGTGCTTCGTCGTCCAATGAGCATTGATGGGCTGAATGGTTGGAGGCGATCGCATAGGGTTGTCCGTTCGCCTTGGCGTCCTCGCCTTCGACGTGCAGAGAGCCATCATGACCGACGGCAATCACCTGTCGAAGTGGCGAAATGTCTCGCTGAAGCTCCTTGGCTTCCTCCACATAGGTGTGCCAGCAACAGACTGCGACAGCCTCAGAGTGCTCGAGAATAAAACGTTTTTTCTCATGGGACTCTTCGACATTGATTGGGACAACAGTGACTCCCAGTATCCAGGAGGCAAAATACAGGATCACTGTGGCGTCATGATTGAACAAAATCGTCGCAAGGCGATCTCCTCTCCGGAGGCCGACATGACGATAGAGGAATGCCGACGCTTCTTGGACAGCCGCACCGAACCGCGCGTATGTGTATGTATGGTAGACGGCACTGTCGTCGTCGCAATAGACCAAGAACGATCGCGCTGTTAAAGTACAATCGCCCACGCGCGATGTGAAGAAATCGGCAAATGAATCCCACGGCAAGGCGGGACAGAGGCCTTCAATGTTCCTCGATTGCGCGATATGGTCAGGTACGGCGATCAAGCGGAATGTACCCCCTCCTGGAGGGCCCTGTGTACAACGCCCGCGGCCTCATGAGCCGGTTGTGGCTTTGCTGTTCAATCACATGCGCACACCACCCGGTAATGCGTGAACAGACAAAGATCGGTGTATAGAGCGTGCGGGGAATCTCCATCAAGAGATAGGCCACTGCCGTGTAGAAATCCAGGTTGGGATAGAGACCTTTTTCCTCCCGCATCACTTGTTCGACCGTCGTTGCAATCTCATACCAACGATGATCGTTGCAGACTTTACTCAAGGCTGCGGCATGCCGCTGGATGATGGCGGAACGGGCATCCCCGTTCTTGAGGACACGGTGACCGAAACCCATGATTCGGCGCTTACTCGCGAGCGCCTCCTGTATCCACTGTTTAGCTTTCGTGGGACTGCCGATTTCCATAAACATCTGTGCTACCGCTTCGTTCGCTCCACCATGCAGCGGTCCCTTGAGCGTGCCGATGGCAGAGGTAATGGCTGAATGGAGATCGGTCATCGTCGAGGCCGTCACGCGGGCCGAAAACGTCGAGGCATTAAATTCGTGTTCCGCATACAACGTCAGCGACACATCGAGAACGCGAGCCATGGCTTTCGCCCGATCGTCCCCGTTCTGCCCTGTGAGCAAATAAAGAAGATTTTCAGACAAACTCAGACCAGCCTGCCGTCGAAGGAGAGACGTTCCACTCATCACCCGATACGCCGTTGAGATCAGCAAGGGAATCTGTGCCAGTAAGCGAACGGATTGCCGGGCATTCGGATCCGTGGAGTTGTCGTCAGTCTCAGGATCGGTCATTCCGAGGATTGAGATGCCCGTTCGCAGCACATCCATTGGATGTGAGTCTCGTGGCACGATATCGAGAAACGCCTCCACCGCACGAGGCAAGTATGATTGCTCGGTCAGTTGCGCCGTGAAGCTGGTGAGCTCCTGAGCGGTCGGCAGATTGCCGAAGAGCAGAAGATACGCCACTTCTTCAAAGGTGCTGTGCTCCGCCAGATCGCCGATCCCATAACCGCGATAGAGGAGACCGGATTCCCCCTCGTCTACGAGGCACAGCGCCGATTCACCGGCGATGACGCCTTCGAGGCCTGGGCTGTAGGATGGCTGTCGTGTTTCACGTGCCGGGGACTCGCTCATTGCCGTACCCATACATCCTCCCCTCTTGTGATTCTAGAGATTCAGGATAGCGAAGCAGCCCGTACAGTTCTTGCCGCGTCATCATGTGATGAAGCCAATCGCGTTGCGTGCCGAACAGCTTCAATTCGGCCAACAGCCCTTCGATAGCCCGTAATGCGGTGCGCAACGTGGTGACCGGAAACAGCACGGCGCGATACCCCATGGAAGCGAATTCGGCACAGCTCAACAGAGGAGTCTTTCCAAATTCCGTCATGTTGGCTACCAACGGAACCCTAATTCCTGCGCTCTGCATCTCGCGTGCGAACTGGTGAAATTCGTCGGCCGACTGCAAAGCCTCGGGAAAGAGGGCATCGGCTCCAGCCTCTGCGTAGGTCTTCGCACGGCGGACAGCACCATCGAAGCCCTCCACCGCACGCGCATCCGTCCGGGCAATCACCATGAAATTCCGGTCGTTCTTCGCCTGGACTGCCGCCTCAATTTTCGAGGCCATTTCAGAAACCGGGATCACCCGTTTACCTGGAAGGTGGCCGCATTTTTTTGCGGGCTCTTGATCCTCGATTTGCATGCCCGCCAGACCGGCTTGCTCAAAAGCCTTTACCGCGCCACCGACAATAGAGGGACCGCCATATCCGGTGTCGGCATCGACAATCGTTGGGATAGAAACCGATCGCGCAATTCTGCCTGCTTCGTCTACCACTTCATCAAGTGTAAGGATGCCAATGTCCGGCACTCCGCGACAGGCGGACAGCGCTGCACCGGACACATAGAGTGCCTCGTACCCGGCCCGCTCGACCTGGAGGGCAATCAGGGCATTGAAAGCGCCCGGAATGCCGATCGTTCGCGTGCTGAGCACTTCACGAAGACGGGAAGCCTTCGTCTGTTGGTCCGGCATCATCGATATTCAACCCCGCACTCGCAAATGCCCCATCAATGTGCCGATGTCCGTGATCTGGTCCAATTTCCACACTAGTCGAGCCAGCTGCTCCGTACGGGCACGACCGAGCTGTCGGCTCACTAAACGACGGAATTTGCCTTCAACTTGCCGATCCGACATTGCATTGTCGGGATGGCCCAGAGGAACGTCCTTGTGAGTTGTGTACGTCTTTCCCTCACGGGTCGTGACGGTGATACGAGTTGGCATTGCTGCCGGATAGCGACCGACAAATTCAGGTTCACGCACGACTCGGACCTTCTTCATCAGTTCACGCAGCGTTGAATCTTGCAGTCGCTTGGGAGCGAATGATTGGAGCGTGACCTCTCCGTCTTGCCAGGCAACTGCGACGCAATACGGGAAACTGTGGTCTGCGGTTTCACGGGTCGTCGGCTGCCATTTTTCCGGCTCGCGTCCGATGATTTCGATGGCGACGTCATAGCTGCCGATCTCAATATCGGACACATGTTCGATCGCACGTGTGCCTCCTGCTTGTATCACTTCGGCGCGAAGCTCCAACGCTGCTTCCACTGCCGTCTGTGCGTGGTACTCAACCGGATAGTGTTTGATATAGGTGTCAAGAATTTTAAAATCCGTCTTGCCGCCGAAGACCGGAATGTCGAACGGCCCCGAGACGAGTTTCATGAATCCCTTTTCTCCTTCAAATATCGGAGACGGACCGGTCATCCCGACCTGGGCTAACTGGGCGGCAAAGACACCGTTTCTGGCCGCATTGGAAAAGGCGCAGGCCTTCCACATCGAGAGATCTCCGACCCGAGTTTGCCGCAGGGCGATATTAGAGACCCCGGCGAGATTGATTGCATGTCGGGTCTGGCGTTCAGAGAGTCCCATGACGTTGGCCACTCCGAGCGCTGAAGAAAAAGGGCCATACGTCACATGATCCCAACCCCGAGGACGCAACGCCGCGGCATCGCACAATCGGCACTGAACCTCATAGGCAAGGGCGATCGCTTGAATCACGCGTTTTCCGGACGCCCCTGTCGACTCGGCGGCGGCAAAGACGGCAGGGATGTTGTCGGAAGGATGTGCCGGTTCCTTGGCGAGATACGTATCGTTGAAGTCGAAATAGCGGACCAGCGCTCCGTTCGCGAACGCGGCGAGGTCTGGAAGAGTTTTGTGGCCGGTCCCCCAGATTGTCGCCCCTCTTGCAAACTTGACTCGCTGTGCGAGTTGACGGGCAAAGCGGCACGGTGGAGCGTTCCAGGCTCCGATCGCACACCCGAGGCTGTCGAGAATCCGTCGTTTGACCTCATGCACGACGGCCTCGGAAAGGTCGCTAAATTTTAGCGAGTGACCATAACAAGCTAGGCGATCCGCAAGCATCCGGATTCTCCCACCGAATTACCGCACCTGGGGCCATAGCACGCACTTACGCTTCGGTTTCGGCCAATCGCGCCTGTCGCTTTTCGATAAAGGCCTGAACGGCCGTCCGTTTCTCGGATGTCGCACAGAGGCGACCGAATAATTCAGCTTCTCTCACCAGGCCTTCAGAGAGTGGAATGTCGAATCCGCCTCGGAGGGCATGCAGCACCGACTGGACGGCGACCTGCCCGCGTATCGCAATCATCCTGGCGATGGCTTCGGCCTGGGTCATCAGCTCGCAGCTTCCGACAACCCGGCTCACCAAGCCAATCTTGAGCGAGTCCTCAGCGCTTAGACTCTCTCCGGTCAGCATCATTTCAGCGGCTTTTGATGCGCCGACCGCTCGCAACAATCGCTGTGTGCCGCCGAATCCGGGGATGAGACCCAGTTTGATTTCCGGCAATCCTAGGGTTGCTCCACTTGCGGCGATCCGCATGTGGCAGGCCAGTGCAAGCTCGAGTCCTCCACCGACGCAGATTCCGTTAATCGCGGCCAATACCGGCTTGTCATACCGTTCAATGTGGTTGAACAGTGCTTGACCCCGGAGGGCAAACTCGGTTCCCGCGTGGCTGGTGTTTAAACGGGTCAATTCATGGATATCCGCTCCTGCGCAGAAAAAACGTCCTGAGCCTGTGACGATGACCGCTCGAACGTAGTCATCCTGCTCGACTTCATTCAACACCTGCTCCAACTCTTTGAGTACCGAGCCCGTGATGGTGTTGGCCGGCGGATTGTGCAGTGTGATGCGAGCGATTTGGTGAGAGATTGTAAGCAACTGGTGGCTCATGGCGTCCTCCATGCCACAGGGTCGTGATACTCCAGCAATTATTCCAAGGCCGGTTCAGCGTCCTCTCATATCCTTTGCTGTTGCAAATCCTTGCTTGTGTTGATGTGCAATGATCGCCGAGAGAAGCTCCGGCAACCCTTCACCGGTTGTGGCCATAGTGCCAATTACGATTGGATACCATTCCTGCAAGTCCTTTAACGTGCTCGCGGCACCGGGATGGTCACTCTTGTTGACCACGATGATATGCGCGACCTCCAGCAGACCGGCTTTCATCGCCTGAACCTCGTCCCCGAGCCCCGGCGCCACGACTGCGACCACAGTGGGAGCGATACGAAGGATGTCCACTTCGCTCTGTCCGACGCCGACGGTCTCGATCAGCACGACATCGTAGCCCGCCGCTTCCAACACGCGCTTTGCCGCGTCTGTGGTGGGAGCGAGGCCTCCGTGGGTACCGCGCGTTGCCATGCTTCTGATATACACTCCTGGATCGAGCGCATGCTCTTGCATCCTGATCCGGTCTCCCAGAAGCGCTCCCCCTGTCATGGCGCTGCTAACGTCGACGGCGAGGACGGCTACCTTCATGTCTTGCCGTCGATAGGCCTGCACGAGTTCATTGATCAGCGTGCTTTTCCCTGCTCCGGGATAGCCGGTAATCCCGATGACGAGGCGCGGATGTGCGTCCATGTCCAGTAACCGTAGCGCCTCAGTCCCATCCGGATGTTGGTTTTCCAACAATGTAATGAGACGGGAAAGCGCGCGAACGTTGCCCGATCGCACTTGTTCGGCAAGAAGCACGGCATGTTGCATTTCAGCTGTGATCGTGAGAGCGGAGCTCGTCACGGTACAACCTCATGACTCGTGCGATGCTCGTGCATCCGGGACAGCCGTGAAAACAGCGGATGGTTGAGCTCCGCACCTAATTGTCTTGCCGCCTCCACGACGAGCCGTTCATCTACCCCAATGGAAGCTCCTGAAGCTCTGAGCGCATAGACCACATCTTCAGTCGCCACGTTGCCCGATGCCCCCGGCGCGTAGGGACAGCCTCCAAGACCTCCCGCAGACGTATCGAATGAGGCGACTCCGTACTCCGACCAGGCGGTCAACACATTGGCAACTCCCATCCCATACGTATCGTGGAAGTGAAGCGACAGCAGCACCGCCTGACCAACGTGCGGCATGACTTCATCCATCAATCTTTTGACGTCCGGCGGAGCCGCCTTTCCAATGGTATCGCCCAACGAGATTTCGTCGACGCCAAGATCGAGTAACTCCCGCATGATCTCCACGACGCGTGACGGAAGCACACGTCCTTCGAATGGGCAATGAGTGACCGTGGAGATGTATCCCCGCACGACGATGCCGGCCTGCTTGGCCTGCGAGACGATCGGCTTGTAACGGTCGATCGATTCGCGCACAGTGCAATGAATGTTTCGTTGAGTAAACGTGTCGGAAGCGGCCGTGAAGACGCCGATCTTATTCACTGCGGCCGACCGAGCTCGTTCCAGGCCTCGTTCGTTGGGCACCAAGGCCGAATAGACAACACCCGGGCGCCGTGCAATTGTCTTGAAGACTTCGTCCGAATCCGCCAATTGCGGGATGGCTTGAGCCGATACGAATGATCCCGCCTCGATCTCGGCCACACCGCTCTCCGATAATGCATTGATGAACCTGACCTTCGCCTCCGTCGACATAATGCGACGTTCATTCTGCAGGCCATCTCTGGGACCCACTTCCGTGATCCGGATTGGAAGTGGAGCGTCGTTCTTATCTGCGTGATGCGACAATGCCATGCAACGGTCCTTTACTCGTCGCCGCCCGCATCGGGCCAGACCGGTGCCCGACGTTCGCGGAACGCGCGAAATCCTTCCTGCGCTTCCATGGACAGTCGTGCCCGAATGTTCGCACTCACGCAGACCTCCCAGGCTTCCTCGGCCGACACATGACCGAGCCGACGTAGTAGGGCCTTCGTGTCCCGTGCAGCCTGCGGCGCAGCCCGAGCGATCTGTTCAGCTAGTGCGCTGACCTGAGCATCAAGCCCAGCCGGTTCCACCACCTCGTGGATAAGACCAGCCTGTCGCGCAGTTGCCGCCGAAAACGGCTCCCCCGTAAGACAGAACCGTCGAGCGAACGATTCTCCGGCCTTCCGAAGGATAAATGGACTGATGACGCCCGCGACAAAACCCAAACGGACCTCGCTGAACGCAAAGGTGGAGTCAGCAGCAGCCACGGCAATATCCGACACGGCGGTCAACCCCACCCCTCCACCAAATGCGGCTCCTTGAATACGCACTATGACAGGACAGGGACATTCGTCGATGGTCCGGAACATGGCCAGCAAGTGTTCGGCATCCTGTCTGGCTTCCAACGCGGACACCGTTCGATCCGGACCCATCCATCGGAGATCTGCTCCAGCGCAAAACGTTTCGCCGGCACCGGCCAGGACGATCACGCGTACTGAGCGATCCTGTCCCAGCGCATGAAATGCCTGACGGATCTCTTCCACCATGCCGGCATCGAACGCGTTGCGCCGGTCCGGCCGGTTCAGTGTGACGCGCGCGAGACCTTTCTCGGATTCAACCAGAATCGACATCGGTTTCCCACCTACCCTTGGCTCCGCTCTCACATGCGGAATACCGGCGGATGCGACCGGCGGACCGGCATGGTCAGCGCAAGATCGAGGCATAGTCCGAGAATTGATCTGGTAGACGCCGGATCAATGATGCCGTCATCCCAGAGTCTGGCCGTACTGAACGTGGCGCTGCCTTCACGCTCGTACTGCGCGATCGTCGAGTCCAGGATTCTCCGTTGTTCATCCTCGGAAAGCGTCGCTTGTTCACGGGCTCGCTGCTGTTGTTTGACGGTAAGCAACACATGGGCCGCCTGTTGGGCCCCCATGACCGACGTTCGTGCGTTGGGCCACAAAAACACGAACCGCGGATCATAGGCCCGTCCGCACATCGCATAGTTGCCGGCACCGTGAGAGGCGCCAATAATGACGCTGAACTTCGGTACATCGGCTGTTGCCACGGCCTGCACCATCTTGGCACCGTCCTTGATGATGCCCCGTGCTTCATACTCTTTGCCGACCATGAAACCGGTAATGTTTTGCAGGAAGATCAGCGGCAGGCGGCGTTGGGCACAGAGTTGAACGAAGTGGGCGCCTTTCAGGGCGGCCTCTGACAGGAGCACGCCGTTGTTCGCCACGATGCCGACGTCATGCCCTGTCCAACGGGCAAAGCCGCACGTCAGTGTTCGGCCATAGCGTGCCTTGAACTCATGGAACTTGCTCCCGTCCACCAGACGGGCGATCACCTCTCGGGAATCGAACGTCACCCGGGGATTGCTCGGAATGAGTCCATACAGTTCACTGGCGGGGTAGCGGGGCTCTTCGATCTCTGACCGGCGCGCACCTGGCCGCCGAGGCAGTGTCTCGACGATCGACCGACAGAGTTCAAGCGCGTCCTGGTCATTGTCTGCGAGGTGATCGCTGACGCCGGAACATCTGGTGTGAAGATCGGCGCCGCCCAGCTCCTCGGCGGTGACGTCTTCACCGGTCGCAGCTTTCACGAGCGGCGGTCCTGCCAGATAGATGGTGCCTGTGCCTTTTACGATGATGTTCTCATCGCACATCGCGGGTACATACGCCCCGCCTGCTGTGCACATGCCCATCACCACGGCGACTTGCGGCAGGCCCAACGCCGACATTCTGGCCTGGTTATAGAAGATGCGTCCGAAGTGCTCCTTGTCCGCAAACACCTCGGCTTGCATGGGTAAAAACACTCCGCCCGAGTCTACCAGATAGATCGCTGGAAGACGGTTCTGGAGGGCGATCTCCTGAGCCCGGAGATGTTTCTTGATGGTCATGGGAAAATAGGTGCCGCCTTTTACTGTCGCATCGTTCGCGGCAATGACGCAGGGCCGGCCCGACACATAACCGATTCCGGTAACGATGCCTCCTGCTGGAAGCTCGTCTTCGTACATGCCATAGGCGGCGAGAGGACTGAGCTCGAGCCACGGAGTGTTCGGATCGAGCAACGCTGCGATTCTTTCGCGGGCAGTCAGCTTGCCTCGTTGCTTGTGCAGTGCGACTGCTTGAGCCGGACCGCCGGCTTTGGCGAGAGCAAGGTGCTTCTGGAGGTCGGCCAGGAGACCTTGGTAATGCATCCGGTTCGACCTGAATTCGTCCGATGTGGAGACGATCGACGTCGTGAGAGTTCGCATGCGATCCTTAATGGTGCGGCTGGATTCCCTTCACGAATTCCACGATCTCGTGCATGGGCGCTCCCGGTCTGAACAGGGCCTTGACGCCGGCGGCTTTCAGGGCAGGAACGTCTTCCTCAGGAATGATGCCGCCACCGAACAGGACGATATCTCCGGCCTCCCGCTCCTTCAGCAGCTCCAGCACCCGACGCAGTAATGTATTGTGCGCGCCCGACAGGATGCTCAAGCCAATCGCGTCGACGTCTTCCTGAATCGCGGTGGTCACCACCTGCTCCGGTGTCTGGTGGAGCCCGGTGTAGATGACTTCCATGCCTGCGTCGCGCAATGCTCGTGCAATCAATTTGACTCCCCGGTCGTGTCCATCGAGCCCTACTTTGCCAATGAGAATCCGCATTGGTGTCACTGCTACTGCCATGCCGTCACCTCGCGAAGAAAATATTTTCCCTCCTCATCCCTCCGGACGTATCCGGCTTGAACGAGGGGATCATGTTCAAACAACAGGAGCCACTGCTCCTCATATGCCCTATCCAAGACCCAGCGTTTCGTCTCCAACGTCTGAATTGGAAAGAGGTCGTACCCCATGATGTACGGGAGTGGGAGATGGGAGACGGTTGGAATGAGATCACCGAGAAAGAACGCGACCTGCCCTTCCGATTCGATTTTGATGCTCTGATGCCAGCGGGTGTGACCGGCAGTGACGATGGCCTTGACTCCCGGAACGAGCTCCGTATCCCCGTGAAGAAAGTCCCACTGATTGAAGTGCGTGACGGGCGTAAAGTTTTCTCGTCGGTAGCTGGCTCTCGTGCGTTCGTTGGCGTTGGCGGCGTCTTCGAACTCCCCGTGCTGGATCATATACCGTGCTTTGGGGAAAGCGGGTCGGACAGTCCCGTCATCAGCCCTTATCGTATTGCCGCCCGCGTGATCGAAGTGAAGATGCGTGTTCACCACGAGGTCAATGTCTTCCGGATACACGCCAAGACGCTTCAACGATGCTCGTATCGTCGGTGTGCGTTCCACAGCGAACATGCTGTGAAACTTTGCATCCTCCTTGGCACCGAGGCCGGTATCGACAAGAATGTGTTTTCCGTGTGCCCGGATGAGGAGGGCTGTGACTGTCAGCGGGATCCGGTTCAGCTCATCCACCGGACAACATCGCTCCCACAATACTTTTGGCACGACGCCAAACATGGCGCCACCGTCCAGCGCGAACCGGCCGTCGCACAGGGGATAGATGTCGAATGCCCCAAGCTTCATCTCACTACCCTCACCTCAGAGCACTACCGGTTCCCGGTAGGCACCATACACTTCCTGCAATGCCGTACAAATCTCTCCGACCGTGGCCTTGGCCTTCACCGCTTCGATCAAATAGGGCATCACGTTTTCGCCGCATGAAGCGGCTTCCTGCAGCTCTTCGACGGCGCCGGCCATTCTGAACGAGTCTCTGGACTTCCGCAGATCTGACAACCGGGCCACTTGTTCCTGCTCGACCTCAGGCCCGATCTTTAGGATGGGAATCGGATGTTTCTCCTGCTCGACATGCTGATTGACGCCGACAATGTTCCGCTCCCCTCGCTCCACCTCCCGTTGATATCGTTGCGAGGCATCGACGATCTCCCGCTGCGGATACCCTCGCTCGATCGCCTTCACCATGCCGCCCATATTGTCCAGCTGGCGGAAGTATTCCAGCGCCGCTTCTTCTAAACGATTCGTCATCGTTTCGACGAAGTACGATCCGCCAAGAGGATCGACACTATTGGCGACCTCGCTTTCCTGCGCGATGACTTGTTGCGTACGCAAGGCGAGCTTCACGGCCTCCTCTGTCGGCAGCGCGAGCGTTTCGTCCATGGAATTGGTATGGAGCGATTGCGTCCCGCCCAAGACGGCTGCGAGCGCCTGAATGGTCGTGCGGACCACATTGTTCATCGGTTGCTGTGCCGTAAGGGAACAACCAGCTGTCTGGGCGTGGCAGCGAAGCTGAACCGATCGAGGATCGCTGGGGTGATATCGACGTGTCATCTCCCGCGCCCAGAGGCGGCGGGCCGCTCGGAACTTGGCCACTTCTTCGAAGAAGTCATTGTGCACGTTAAAGAAGAAGGAGAGCTGCGGCGCAAAGCGATCGACGGAGAGGCCGGCCTTGATCGCCGCCTCCACATAGGTCAGACCATCGTACAGTGTAAAGGCCAATTCCTGTACAGCGGTCGAACCGGCCTCCCTGATGTGGTAGCCGCTGATACTGACCGGGTGCCACTTGGGTACCTGTGTCGAGCAATAGGCGATCGTGTCGGTGATCAGACGCAGCGAAGGTTCGGGCGGGAACAACCACTCCTTCTGGGCAATATATTCTTTGAGGATATCGTTCTGTAACGTGCCGCCGAGGTGTTCGAGAGCAATCCCCCGCCGTTGGGCGACGGCCAGGTACATGGCAAAAATCACCGGCGCCGGTCCGTTGATCGTCATGGATGTGGTGACACGATCGAGAGGGATGCCGTCAAACAAGCGTTCCATATCATCCAGCGAAGATACTGCTACGCCGCAGTGACCTACTTCGCCATATGCACGCGGATCGTCTGCATCGATTCCCATCAACGTCGGCATATCGAATGCAACGCTGAGACCAGTCTGGCCGTGCTCGAGCAAATACTTGAAGCGGCGGTTCGTATCATCGGCTGAGCCGAACCCGGCAAACTGCCGCATCGTCCAGAGTCGTCCGCGGTACATGGTGGAATAGACGCCCCGGGTATAAGGGTAAGAGCCGGGGGTTCCGAGGTCAGCGTCGGGTGACCAATTCTTCAGGTCGTCGCTGCTGTAGACTCGGCTGACCTCGAGCCCCGACAACGTGTGGAAGCGATCGCGTCGTTCTTGCATCGTTCTCTCCTCAGATCTTGCTGCTCGTCGCCTCCTGCCGCTCGCCGCTCGCTTCATAAAGGTAGAAGCCGCGTCCCGCTTTTCGGCCGAGCCAGCCGGCTTCCACATAGCGGCGAAGTAAGGGGCACGGACGGAATTTTGGATCGTCCAGATCCTGATGGAGTACTTCACAGATGGCGAGCACGGTGTCCAAACCGATGCGGTCTGCCAGCGTCAGCGGCCCGACGGGATGATTCGCCCCCGTGGTCATTGCGAGGTCAATATCCTCTGCAGTAGCAACTCCCTGCTCCAAGGCGAATACGGCTTCATTGATCATGGGCATCAGAACGCGGTTCACAATAAAACCGGGAACGTCTTGAGACACCACCCCCACCTTCCCCAGCCTGCGCGCGAGATCAATCGCCACATGCAAAGTGTGTTCAGAAGTTTCTCGACCCTGTACGATCTCCACGAGCCGCATGACCGGAGCTGGATTCATGAAATGCAGGCCCACCACTCGATCCGGCCGTCCGGAAGCGGCACCTAACTTGTTAATCGATATAGACGACGTATTGCTGGCAAGGATCGCATGCCCTTGACAGACGCCATGCAGTTCACCGAAGAGCGCCTGCTTTAGCAGGAGGTTCTCTGGAATCGCCTCAATGACCATCTGTGCGTCCTGCAGTCCATGTATCTGCACGAGTGGATGGATGCGGGTCAGGACTTCTCCAGCCTGACTCCCCGTGACCGTGCCGTGTTCAACGGCTCGCTCAAGGCTGACGCGTATTTTGGAAAGTGCCGTTGCAAGCAGCGGCTCAGCGACATCCACGAGCAGCACGTCGTACCCGGTTGTCGCGCAGACCTGCGCGATGCCGCGGCCCATCTGGCCTGCGCCGACAACCCCGATGGTGTGAATAGCGTCGAGCTGCATCATTGACCTGTCACCGTCCAGCTACCGCTCCACAATCATCGCCAATGCTTCTCCGCCGCCGATACAAAGAGTGGCCAATCCCCGCCTTGCGCCGCGTGCTTCCATGGCATGAAGCAGCGTCGTAAGAATTCGACCACCTGTGGCACCGATAGGATGCCCGAGCGCCACCGCTCCGCCGTTCACATTCACCTTCTTGTCATCGAGGTCCAGTTCACGATTGATCGCCAGGGAGACCGCCGAGAAGGCTTCGTTAATCTCGAACAGATCGATATCCGCGATCGTCAAGCCCGTGTTCTTGAGGACGCGTTTGATCGCCTCGATCGGTGCGATCGTAAACCACTCGGGAGCGAGCGCGGCTCCTGCATGGCCGACGATGTGCGCCATCGGAGTGAGACCCCGACGCGCGGCCTCCTGCTCCGACATGACAACCAAGGCCGCGGCTCCATCGTTACAGGAAGGTGAATTCCCCACGGTCAGGATGCCGCTCTCCTGAAACGCCGGCTTCAGGTCGCGCATCTTGCGGAGATCGACCCGATTCGGTTCTTCGTCCTCCGAAACCGTCACGGCGGCTCCTTTGCGCTGCGGCACGTCGACCGGCACGATCTCTTGCTTGAAGGCGCCGGTCGTCATGGCTTCACGCGCACGTCGATAGCTTTCCAAGGCAAAATCGTCCACCTCGCGCCTGGTCAACCCATACTTGCTCGCGCACAATTCTCCACCGTCACCCATATGGAACTGGTTGTAAACGTCCCAGAGCCCGTCCTTGATGAGACTATCCACCACTTCCCCATGACCCAGTCGATAACCTTGGCGCGCTTTCTCAAGGAGATAGGGAGCGCGCGTCATGTTCTCCATTCCTCCTGCCACGACGATCTTTGCCTCCCCAAGCGCGATCGCGTGGGATGCCATGATGACGGTCTGAATGCTCGATCCGCAGACCTTGTTGACGGTCACGGCGCCGATGGACTGAGGGATACCTGCTCCAATCGACGCTTGCCTTGCCGGAGCTTGACCCAGGCCTGCGCTGAGGACACAGCCCATGTACACGGCATCCACCTGTTCCGACGGGAGTCGAACCCGGCGTAACGCCCCGGCAATCGCGAGGCTTCCCAACTTCGTGGCCGGTACCGAGCTAAACACGCCGTGAAAACTCCCCATCGGGGTTCGTGCAGCACTGACAATGACGGCCCGCAGTGAGTGGTTCACAAGATTTGCTCCCAATGACTTTGTTCAAGGTAGTGTTTGACCTTTGCCATGAACTGATCCGCTGTGGCGCCATCGATGACTCGGTGGTCGAACGAGAGACTCAAGTAGCCCATCGGTCTGATGGCAATCGCATCGTTAATCACCACGGGCCGCTTCTGGACCGCGCCTACACCGAGGATTGCAATTTGCGGCTGGTGAATGATCGGAGCGCTGAACAAGCTGCCGAAGCCGCCATGATTGGTAATCGTGAATGTGCCGCCCTGCACCTCGTCGGGGCTAAGCTTCTTGGACCTCGCGCGCTCTGCCAGATCCGCAATCTCTTTCGCCAACTGCGTGAGAGTCTTCCGGTCGGCATGCCGCACAACGGGCACGAGCAGCCCATCTTCCAGCGCGGTCGCGATTCCGATGTGCAGATCTTTCTTGATGACGATTCCCTGGTCTCCCCAAGTCGAGTTGACCATCGGGACATCCCGCATGGCGCGGGTCACGGCACGGACGACAAAAGGCAGATAGGTCAAATCGCGGCCTTTCCGGAATGCGGCGATACTGGAAAAATCGGCTTCGAAAAACGTACTGACATGCGCGGAGGTCTGTCGACTTTTCAGCATCCGGTCGGCAATGGTCTTGCGCATCGGTGTGAGGGGCAACACCTCCTCCCCCATGGATGGCTCCCCGTTTGCCACCGATACCTTGCCGGCAGGTGTGCTTTGCGAAACGAATTCGAGCACATCTTTCTTCGTCACCCGACCGCCAGCCCCTGTCCCTTTCACATGGGTCAGGTCGACTTCATGTTCTTTCGCTAATTGCCTGACGGCAGGAGAATGATGTTCCTCGCCCGGGGCGCCTGGTTCGACTGGGCGAACCACGACACCGCCCACGCGGTGAATCACTTCCGACGGAGTAGACACTGACGTGCTGTCGATGCGAGCCAACAGAGTCCCAACAGCCACCGTTTCGCCTGCTTTCACGAGAATTTCGTTCAACACGCCGGTCGCAGGTGACGGAACCTCCAAATCTACCTTCTCCGTTTCGACCTCCAATAAGGATTGGTCTTTTTCTATCGTTCCGCCCAGCGGAACGAGCCATTTCACGACGGTCCCCTCCGCGATGCTTTCACCAAGCTGGGGCATGATGATATCGGTCGCCACGATCAGACTCCCACGACCAAATGTTTTCCTATCGCCCTCAATACGCCGCCAATGTGCGCGCCGCAGTCACAATGTCAGCCGTCTTCGGTAGGAAAAATTCCTCCAGGGGGGTGCTGAAAGGCACCGGCGTGTCCGGCGCAGCGATGCGCATGATCGGGCCGTCCAAACTATCGAAGCATTCTTCCGCCAAGAGCGCGGAGATCTCGGCGCCGATGCCACCCGTTTTATTGTCCTCGTGCAGGACGATGGCCTTGCTCGTCTTGTGTACTGTCGCAAAAATCGCTTCCTTGTCGAGCGGCACGAGCGTGCGCAGATCCAGAACTTCCAGATCGATGCCTTCCTTGGTCAGCAATTGCGCCGCTTCCAGGGCCAGATGCACCATCGCTCCGTAAGTGATGACCGAGATGTCGCTGCCTGGCCGCTTCACATCAGCTTTGCCGATGGGCACGATGAAATCGTCTGTTGGAAGCGTCGCCTTAATGCGCCGATAGAGAAATTTGTGCTCGAAGTAAATAACCGGATTCGGGTCGCGGATCGCTGCCTTGAGCAAACCCTTCGCGTCGTATGGCGTGGACGGGGCCACGAGTTTGAGTCCTGGCGAGTGAAAGAACCAGCCTTCCGGGCATTCTGAATGGAAAGGTCCTCCATGAACGCCTCCACCGAACGGCGCGCGGATGACCATCGGCACGGCCGCACCCCAGCGATAGTGATTCTTGGCCGCCACCTCGGTGATTTGATCGAAGGCACAAGAAATGAAGTCTGCAAACTGCATTTCGACGACCGGACGCAAGCCCATCATGGCGGCGCCGATTGCCGCGCCGACAAATCCGGATTCGGCCAGCGGAGTATCCAGGATCCTCCATTCGCCGTATTTGTCTAGAAACCCTTCGGTAATCCTGAAGGCTCCTCCGTACTGACCGATGTCCTCCCCCATCAGGAACACTCGTTCGTCCCGCATCATCTCTTCATCGAGCGCTTGCGAAATGGCTTCCAGGTATGTGACCTCGCCGGTTGTCTGCGTTGTTGTCATAGTCATGCGGCGCTCCTTGATTGGTCGGCGTTAGCACAGCCATCGGGGCCCTCTGTGGCGAAAACTCCTTCCAAGGCCTCCGGACCTTCGGGCAGCGGACTCTTCTCGGCAAATTCCAGGCCGGCTTCCACTTCTTTCTTCGCCCGCTCGCCGACCTCATGAAAGTAGGTTTCATCGCCGTACCCGAGTTGCACGAGGAGGCGCTCCGCGATCAGAATCGGGTCTCGTGTCTTCCACTCTTCCAAAAGCTCTCGGGGAACGTACTTGGCCGGGTCATGTTCGGAGTGCCCGTGCATGCGCATGGTCTTGAATTCAAGGAAGGTGGGACCCTCACCGGCGCGCGCTTTCTTGATCGCGCGCTTGGACGCCAGATAAACTGCCGCCACATCGTTCCCATCCACGATCTCCCCCGGCATCCCGTAGGCCTTGGCCCGGTCAACGACATCGGAGATCGCCATCTGATAGCGGATCGGCGTCGAATAGGCGTACTGATTGTTGTTGCAAAAGATCACGACAGGAAGCTTCCGCACCGCTGCAAAGTTCATGGCTTCATGGAAGTCTCCCCGGCTGGTTCCCCCATCGCCGGTTCCGGTAAATACAATGCGGGATTCTCCTCTCATCTTGAAGGCCAGGGCTGCGCCGGTCGCCACCGGTAAATTATCCGCTAAGTGGCTCACAAAGCCGATGATCCCGCGTTTGAGATCACCCATATGGACGTTGCCGTCTTTGCCTTTGGTCGGTCCGGTGCGCTTTCCCAAGTACTGCGCAAGGATTTCGCCTGGCGTAATGCCTCGAATCAGGAAGGCTCCCATATCGCGGTGAAATGGCGCGATCACATCGTCACGCTCAAGTGCAGAGGCGTATCCGACCGCGATGGCCTCCATGCCGTGACTGGTGTAGCAGCCGCCAACGATCCGCCCCTGCCGATAGAGTGCCGTGATGCGGTCCTCGAGGGCCCTCGTGAGCCGGAGATAGGAATACATGTGGAGCAGGTCGGCTCGCTTGATTTCACTGTTGACGTCTGCCAGGTCCATGAGCACCTCCTCGCACAGTAGTGAGGTCAGATTACAGGCATGTCCTTCCATGACAACAACGGCGTATTGTTCCGGCACAGAGGGCACTCCGCCGGTTCCCACTGCGGCATATCGAGGTCCGCGGCGCAGTAAAAAGGATACTGGGCGACCAAGTCTTTCATCAGAGGGAATTGCCCGCTGTCGCGCCTGGCGAACACCATCATGCCGATCAAGCGTCCCCCGTTGTCGGTGACGACCTTTCCGAGCTTGCTCACACAGTTGCCACGCGTGGTGACGTCATTGAGGGCAAGAAACTGGTCACCGGCACCAACGGCGCCAACCGTGATCTCGGTGCCAATCCGTCCCGTCTCGCAGCTATATGGGGTCAACGTCACACGCAAAGGCATCACCTCTCGAAGCCGGTCGACAACCCCCCGAGCCAACTGTTCGGCCGCCGAGGCAGTTGCGACTAGGCCTATTACCGTTTCAGGAGGGAATGTTCGCCCGATCCAGGCGGCCATATCGGCGGTAATCAGTTTGATCAAATCGGGATAACGAGCGATGGATTCGAATCTCAGGTAGGTGGCGGTGTGATGACCCGACACGACTTCCACATGGGTATCGAAAAAGACGCATCGAGCTGACCGCAAAACATTCAGAATATCGCCTTCGGTCAAGTTGGTGTGGGATCCTGCTCGAATGATGGTTCGGAGCTTCGCATCAATTTTCTGGGAAGCGTAGAGGGCTCGATGACGCTGCACCAAGTCGGCAAGGGCCTGCTCCACCGTCATTGTGGTCATGAGGCCTCCTGGCGGTCTCGGCCGATGACGAGCGTCCTCAACACGCCGATCGGCTGAATTTCCAGCTCCACCATATCGCCCGGCTTCAGGTAGCGGTCCAACTCTAAACCACAGCCCCCTCCCACGGTTCCCGAACCGAACACATCTCCGGGATAAATCGTTTCTCCGCGCGAGACATGTGCAATCATTTGTGGGAATGACCAATGGATGGTCCCAAAGCGGCCTCTGGACCATTCTTCTCCGTTCACTCGGGCGATCATCGTCAGGGCACCGAGATCCAGAATGTCTTCCGGGGTCATGAGGCATGGGCCGAGGGCCGTGGCGAAGTCCTTCCCTTTTGCAGGGCCGAGACGGCAGGCCATTTCTTGAAACTGGATGTCCCGCGCGCTGAAGTCGTTCATGATCGTGTAGCCGGCGATATAGTCGTGGGCGTGGCGCTCCGGAATGTCCCGTCCCTTCCGTCCAATGACGCAGGCAAGTTCCAATTCGTAATCCAGTTTTACCGTATCTAGCGGCCAGGGCAACGCTTCGTCCGGTCCAATAATGGTGCGGTGGTTCCCCTTGTAGTAGACAGGAAACTTGTACCATTCCGGCGGGATCGGCTGGCCCCGCTTCTTCGACGTCGCCGCAATGTGTTCCTCAAAGGCGATAAAGTCACGGAGGGAAGGAGGGTTTTGAAGCGGTGCCGTCAGCCTCACTGTCTGAAGTGGATGAATGATTGTTTCCCCACTTGGGCCTTGAGCCGACGAACCGAGGGCATTCACATAGTCCAAGGCCCTTCGAGCCGCTGCCATCGTTGATAGCCCACCCTCGAGAAACGCCAACATATTCGATGGCACCTGAGCATCGGCTAACCGCCTTGGTTGCGCCTCGCCTTGATCCGACAGCCATCGGACGTAGGCCATGTTCACGTCCACGACGTGTTCGTCATGCAAGGCGCCTACGCGGTAAAAAGGTCCCAGCGGAGTGCCGATCTGAAACGTCACGAGTTTCATCGTTGACTCCAGCTCAACGCGTAATCCTGAATTTCCATTGCCGTCATGTCTTGTTCCACCGTGAATGGACGCTTGGATTCGATCATAACGGCGATTTCTGAGGTATGCGTTTTGTCCTTGCTGGATTGGACAGCATTGGGCTGCGGCCCATGATGAATTCCTTGTGGATGGAGCGTCAGCATGCCCGGCTGAATCCCGGTGCGGCTGAAAAACTCTCCCGCGTGGTAGAAGAGCACTTCGTCAAAATCCATATTCCGATGGTAAAAGGGGACCCGCAGTGCCTCTGGATCGGTTTCTAGCGGGCGTGGCGCGAACGTGGAGATGAGACAGCCGCCGGCTTGAAACGTGCCATGGACACTCGGGGGAAGGTGGTAACGGGGACTCGTCACCGGCCTGAAATCGCGCACATTGAGCTTGGCGACCCACAGATCGCCTTTCCATCCGATGACATCCATGGGATAAAAGGGATAGACCACCCTTGTCCAAGTTCCTTGACGTTTAATGCGGACTTCCCACTCTGTTCCGTCGGATTCCAAATGCTCGGCCACGGTCAACTCCGGCGCGACGAGTACCCCTTTATCGAAGAGCGCATGCTGACCCAGTGGCCCCCGTTCCGCCAAGGCAACGGGTTCAGGTGTTTCAATGATGAGAAAGACAGATGGACCCGCGTCAACATGCGCTCGAAACGTGGTGCCTTTAGGGATGACGACGTAATCGCCAGGCTCGTAATTCAAGGTTCCATAATCCGTCTCGAAGCGCCCTGCTCCCTGATGGACGAAATAGACCGCATCCCCGTCCGAATCGCGCACGAAATAGCGCATGGTATCGGTCCGATGCCAGAGGTACAGACTTGCGTCCGGACTCTGCAGTATGCGTATGGGCTCAGAGGACGCCGGCGAATGACAGCGGAAGGCACGGGGTCTGAGCGGTCCCTCTATCCGCACCCATCCGGTCGGGGGATGACTCCGGTAGAGATGGGACACTGGCCCCGCAAAACCGTTTCGGCCGTGTTCCTCTTCGCATAGTCCATCGGGAATTCCGACATGCGCTTGGCGGGGAACTTTCCCTTTGCTGTTGAGATACATACCGACCTCCGCGATCAGGCGGTGATCATGACGCCTTCTTCAAGGGTGTATGAGGCGGCCGTGGGTCTTTTGAAGCGTAATCGATGATGGTTCGCTCAGCTCCCGACGCTTGATCACGCTCAATGTCCTTGTACAAGGACTCGACCGTGCTGCGGACAAACGTCTTGGCCCTTTCCTCTCCGTGCTCTCTTTGCGTGAGCTCGATGAACAGTCCGCTTCCCGGAAATAGCGGATAGGTGAATCTCTGTTTGAGCGGTCCGAATCCATCCCGACCTTCCTTCACCGCTCCACTGAATTTCACGCCGTGCGCTTCCCACTCACGACACACGGCCTCGATGTCATCAACTTCAAGCGCGACATGCTGTACCCCTTGGCCGTACCGCTCGATGAAGTCGGTGATTTGGGATTTTATGACCTTGTCCCGGCCTTGCATGAGAGCAATTCTTGCGGCACCGCACTGGACGACCACCGTATCCATCGACGATTTGTCGGTGCCCACGTCGCGCGCGGACCAAATCACTTCAAACCCGAGAACCTTTGTGAACAGAAATTCGGCCTCTTCGAGGTTTTCCACGCAGAGAGTGATGTGATCGATACTTCTTGGCTCAATCATGGTGAAGGCCCTCCTCTCCGCGAAGGTGACTTAGCCTGAATGGAAGATTATCGTCCGTAGGTCATCTGGGCAATACAGCCCTTACATCGTCTAATAGAATATTACTATTAATATCGCAGTATGGCAACATGTTTTCCAAGATTATAATCCTCAATGACAAAGTATATCACTATGTGGACAAGGTATATAAGATTTCATTCTGTTGTTGCGAGAGTGATATAAAAGGTATATCATTTGAAACGAGCTGACTCACAGCCACGTCTCTCCGTTCCACTTCGCGTCCGGGAGGGATTCTCATGACATTCCATCAAGACATGCGGCAGATCGTGCTCAAGCATGGCGCGATCAACAATGTCTATCTCACTCGGTTTCGTGCCGGCACTCTTTCAGACAGGGAGTTCAAGGAGTTCGCGATCGAGTTCTACAATTTCGCGCGCTTCTTTCCCCGTATCCTGGTCGCGCAGCTGGTGAATACCGAGGATGAACAGGTTGCGGACGAACTCACCAAAGTGCTGTATTCCGAGTTGGGCGACGGCGAGAGCCGTCACCGGCACGAGCTCCTCTATCGAGACTTCCTTCGATCGGCAGGCATTGATGTCCATGAGGCCATGACACGCCCCATGCTCCCTTCAACGCGCAACTACATCGAGGGAATGGAACGGCTGTATAGCGACGGTAATCACACCAAGGCCCTTGGCGCATCATTTGGCCTTGAAAACATGGCCATTACGATGTGGGACCATCTGATTCCCGGCCTCACGCACTTGAAGAACACCCGCTGTCCTCAAATGGATGTCACCTACTTCACCTTTCATCGAGAGCTCGAGATCACTCATGAGGCAGCCATGGAGCATGCGGTGCAAGCTGTTGAGGCGGTCGGTCAGAACGGCCTGTCCGACCACGACAAGGAAGACTTTCGCATCGGAGTGATCGCCGTACTCGATTATCTGGAAGGATTTTGGATGGGTCTGGAAAGACAAACGTTCCCAGATGATACGGTTCATCCCATGTATCATCACGCGGCGTGATACTCCAGCGCATACAAAAGGACCTGCATGTCTGAAATTTCCCCGTATCTCCAGGCGATCAAAGAACGGTATGACCTCGGGAGCGATTATGCATTGGCCGACAAGCTGGGCATTGCCCAGCCGGATGCCAACTTGATCCGCCGCGGACTCAAAATCCCCAAACCGGAAGTTTGCATCAAGATCGCCAAGCTGCTGGATAAGAATCCGGTGGAGTTGCTATTGATCGCGCAGAAAGCCAAGGCGCCGAGTTCTGCCAAACAATATTGGACCCTGGCATTGACGGCAGTCGACGTCATGCTCCACGTCCCGAAGACACCCCGGTACATCCCCCGGAAGGTCGAAGCGATTGGGCGAGAACTGCGGCAACTCGAGACTCAAACCTTGACATACGAAGGAGCGGAGGCAAACGCCGAGGCGGTTCGACTGGTCCAAACGACCGACCGATCCATTGATGCGGTCATGGAGCGGTGGAACATTTGGAAGAAGGGCGAGGCCCTGTATCCGAATTATCTTCTGGCCAACCAGGCTGCAGCAGAGCGCGGAGTCGTGATTCGCCGACTGTTGGTATTGACCAAGGAGCAGATGCAGCAAGAGACCGTGGTTGCCGATGCCGTCCAGGTCATGGACGATCAGCACCGCGCGGGTATCAACATCTTCTACGCGTTTCGCGAGCAACTCGATCGCTCACCGGCGTTTCGCCGCTTTGAAGAGGACTATCGCCGCCAAGGGGCTGCGACCGATCTCAATGCAGCGATGTTTGACCGAGAGATTCTCATTTTTTCTCAGTCCTATGGCCAGGTCGACCTTGGCGTGGTCGGAACGCCAACGCCCATTACGATGATCAACCAATTGGAGATCACGTGGAAGCCAGACCTGCTAAGGGATCTGGATCCCGCTCCCCTCTTCGATATGACGCGATACGTGTTTGAATACTCGGGCTTGCAGGGATTCAAGACAGAACTCGCGAGTTTCAAGAGGTCGCTCACATGAGGTTTCCTTCGGAGCCCTTCAAAATCAAAGTCGTGGAGCCGATCAAACGTACGACGCGCGCGGAACGTGATCGCCTGTTGAACGATGCCGGCTATAATCTGTTTCGAATCCCGGCGGATAGTGTCTACGTCGACTTATTGACCGATAGCGGAACCTCCGCCATGAGCGACCACCAATGGGCGGGGTTGATGCTGGGAGATGAGTCCTATGCCGGGAGCAAGAATTACTATCACTTCGAACAGACAGTCCGCTCCATTTTCGGCTACAGACACGTCATACCAACCCATCAAGGGCGCATGGCTGAGAACCTCCTGTTCTCGACGGTCGTGAAGCACGACATGTGCGTGCCGAACAATATTCACTTCGATACGACGAGGGCCAATATCGAGCATCAGGGCGCGCAGGCTCTCAATGCGGTCGTGAAAGAGGCCTACGACCCTCGCAATGAATCGCCCTTCAAAGGGAATATGGATCTGCTGCAGTTGGAGGAGATCATCAACCGTGTCGGACGGGAACGCATTCCCCTGGTGCTGCTGACGATCACGAACAATAGTGGCGGAGGGCAGCCGGTTTCGATGGAGAACATCCGACAGACACGCGCACTCCTCAATCGTTACCGTATTCCCCTCTTCTTCGACGCCTGCCGTTTCGCCGAGAATTGCTTTTTCATCAAGGAACGGGAGCTGGGATACGCGGACCGCTCCATCCTGGACATCGCCCACGAGCTGTTCGGATATGGCGACGGTTGCACGATGTCCGCTAAAAAGGACGGCCTCGTGAACATTGGTGGATTCCTCAGCCTCAATGACGAGCAGTGGGCCAGGGACATCACGAACATGCTCATTCTGGTCGAAGGCTTTCCGACATACGGCGGGCTGGCTGGCCGCGACCTGGAAGCCATGGCCAGAGGCTTGCGTGAAGTGCTCGACGAGGATTATCTCAGTTTCCGCGTCGGTCAGGTGAGGTATCTGGGGGAACTTCTCGATCAAGCAGGCGTGCCGATTCTCAAACCGATCGGCGGGCATGCCGTTTATTTGAACGCCAAAGAATTTCTTCCACACATTCCACAGGATCAATTTCCGGCCCAGTCGCTGGCCGTGGAGTTGTATCGTGACTATGGCATCCGCGGAGTCGAAATCGGCACCGTGATGTTCGGAAAGCGGGAGGCCGCGACCGGCCGCATCCTCCATCCTGAACTCGAAATGGTGCGGCTCGCCATTCCACGCCGTGTCTATACAAACATGCAGATCTGCTACGTGGCCGAATCGATCGTCGAGCTGTACCAACGGCGAGACAGCATCCGCGGCCTCACGATGACTTACGAAGCACCGGTGCTACGCCACTTCACGGCTCGATTCGAAGAATTGGACCATCCAAACCCTGTACAGCCAATAATCTCCTGAGGAGGAACCGCGTGACGCAACTCTTCAAAGGAATGGAGCGGATCGAAGAAGCGCGCGAACGCATCACCGGTGAGAGTTTCATGGCCGGCCTCTATGCCGGCGAACCCGATTTTTCTCTCCTCGCCATACCGGATGAAACCGCAGAGGAGCGCACCACGTGGGAAGAGTTTCGACCCAGGCTCGAACGTTTTCTCATCGATCACGTCGATCCAGACGCAATTGACCGGACGGCGAAGATTCCTGACTCTGTAATTAGCGGTCTCTTTTCGATCGGTGCCTTTGCCATGAAGATCCCGAAAGAATACGGCGGTTTGGGCTTCTCCTATCAGAATTATGGTCGGGCCCTGATGCTCATTGCCGGGTGGAGCAATATCCTCGCCCTCACAGTGGCCGTACCCCAATCGATTGGTATCGCTATGCCGCTGCTTCTCTTCGGAAACGAAGAGCAGAAGCGCCGGTATCTCCCGATCGTCGCCCGCGAGGCGGTCTCTGCCTTCGCGCTAACCGAACCCTTTACCGGATCAGATGCCGCCAATATCAAGACTGAAGCCGTTCTCGATACGACCGGAAATTACGTGGTCAACGGGGAGAAACTGTGGTGTACGAATGCACCGATCGCCCGCTATATCACATTGATCGCTCGCGTCCCGGCGAGACGACAGGCGCAATCGGCACACGGCGTCTGGACTCCCGTCCCGGGAGGGAAAGAAGCGGAACAATCAGTCCATACCGCCTTCGTGCTTGATATGAAAACACCTGGAGTGGTGATTCGGCAGCGCTGTCAATTCGAGGGATGCCGGGGCATCGAGAATGGGCATATCACCCTGAGCGATGTTCGCATTCCTGCATCAAACGTGATCGGCGAAGTCGGGCGCGGACTTAAATACGCTCTTACGATTCTCAATGTCGGTCGCGCGGTGAGCATTCCGGCAATCTGCCTTGGCATGGCCAAACAAGCCTGGCAGCCAACCCTCGACCGAGCGAACAACCGGGTGACGTTTCAAAAACCGCTCGCCGAGTGGCAAACCCAGCGGATGCGCGTGGGCCGGATGGCCGCACGCCTGTTCGCAATGGAGGCCCTCGCTTCGACCGTGTGGCGGATGGCGGACCAACACCGGTATGAGGTCAGAATTGAGGCGGCAATCGCCAAACTATTTTGTTCCGAAAGCACCATCCAGTTCCTGAAAGATTCCCAGACAATCTTCGGCGGTATGGGATACGAGACTGCGGATTCGAAGCGGGCCCGCGGGGAACCGGCTTTTGGAATCGAACAACTGGTCCGTGATGCGGAGATGTATAGGATCGGGGAAGGCGCAACCGATGTTTTGCGCCCATTCGTTGCCCGCGAAGCGCTCAACATGCACCTGGAACGTGTACGGATCTATTTCGATGAACCAATGACCGGTGCCCGGCGGATTGGCGAATTGGCTCGCCTGATCACGTTTTACGTGCCCTGGTATGTCAGACAATGGATGCCGCGGCGGTTGCCGCCCCAGGCTCTTTTCCGAAAGCCGACCGTGCGATCGTCCTTGCGGTTCGTCGAGCGCGCGAGCCGCCGGCTCGCACGTGCCGTATTTTACGCCATGCTGTGGAAGCGACAGGCGTTCAGGGACGACCAGGGAAGGCAGAACCGCATTGAAGCGGTGGGCGAAGATCTTCTCCTGGTTGCCGTGACCAGCCTATATGCGGAACAGCAGCAACGAACCGCGCCACAAACGGAGATCCGGGAGCTTGCCCAACTTGTGATTGCTGAATCCACCTCTCGCGTGAACAAACAAATCCGAGAGCTGATTTTCAACCGTGACATTCCGATGACGATCGTCGGGACAAAAGCACTCAACGGTACCTACCCATCTCTCTCCACGGGAATCATTGAGCGCAACCTCGAAGACTACAGGGTGCGCGTAGCCGCTCCTTCGAACGCCGTCGAAAAACCGGAGCATGCCGTCGTGTGATGGTCCTGCTGGTTCTGCACGCGCGTGGAATCTCTGCTGCAGCAATGCCATTCTCTCTTGATAGGACAAGTCGATGCGCGCATGGCTGATGGACTCCTATAATGGCGTTGAAACGCTTCGACTCGGGGAAGTCCCTGATCCTCGTCCTGGACCGAATGACCTGCTCTTGAACATGCGGTTTGCTGCGTTGAATCCTGCCGATGCCTTTCTGGCTTCCGGGATGTACCCGGCCAAACCACATCTTCCTCACATACTCGGTCGTGATGGAGTCGGGGATGTCGCTGCGGTCGGGGCTGACGTTCGCGACGTCCGATCGGGAGACACGGTCGGAATTTTGCGTTGTGACGTTGGTGTTGAAGTCTGGGGGACTCTCGCGGAGAAAGTTGTAGTCCCCGCTCAAAGCGTGGCCCGTATTCCCCAAGGCTGGTCGTTCGAAGAAATGACCGCCGCCCCATTGGTATTCTTAACGGCTTGGCAGGCACTGACCCAGTGGACGGATCCCCCGGCTCCTCCGCCACCGGGATCAACAGTTCTCGTGACGGGCGCATCAGGAGGTGTCGGTGTGGCCTCTGTGTTGCTGGGAAAATCGATGAACCTTACTGTGGTCGCGTTATCGCGCAGCGGGGGCAAGCAAGCCAGGTTGAAGGAACTCGGCGCTGATTTCGTGTTTGACCCGAATGGCCCTCATCTCGCGAAGGTGATCGGAGGGGCTCTTGCACCGAAAAAACTCGATCTCGTGATCGACAGCGTCGGTGGCGCGCTATTCCCTCACCTCATTGGGCTCCTTGGTTATGGCGGCCGCATGAGCGTGGTTGGACGAAGCGGAGGGCCTGTGCCAGAATTCAATACCGCCACTCTCCTGTTCCGCCGCATCCGCGTGGGCGGAGTCTCCGTTGGTGACTATAGTGCCCAGCAGGCCCAAGCCATATGGAAAGAGATCGTTGGTCGGCTCGGTGCCATTGGACGGCGCCCACAAATAGACGTGATTGTGCCATTCGAAAAAGTGAAAGAAGGATTCCATCGGTTGGCACAGGGGCCCATGGGCAAGGTGCTCGTGCGGGCGCCCAACGGGAAATAACCTCTGGATGAAATGCTCTGCTAAAGTAACGGACATTCACATGATTCCATTTGGCCTGCTCGACCTCACTCTCCCTTCCCCCGTCGAAAATCTCGCGCTCGATGAAGCTTTGCTCGAAGATCTCGAAGAAAGCGAGAACACTCCAGTTCTTCGTTTATGGGAAAGCGATTGCGACTTTGTCGTACTCGGACGTTCCTCCCGCCTCAGCGACGACGTGTTTCTCCATGCTTGCCGTCAAGACGACATACCGATATTGCGGCGCGCAAGCGGCGGAGGAACCGTATTACAAGGTCCCGGATGTCTTTCCTATGCCCTCATCCTTCCCATCTGTTTGCATGAGCACTTACGGGATATTCGCCTGACCAATTCGTTTGTTCTGCAGCGTGTTGCAAACGCACTTTCTCGTTGGCAGCCGGCCATTGCCGTACAAGGTATCAGTGATCTGACTGTCAACGGATGTAAGATTTCCGGAAGTGCCCAACGGAGAACCAGAAAAGCCATCCTCTTTCACGGCACAATTCTCTACCAAATGGATGCACAGAAAATTTCACGCTATCTGAAGCAACCGAAGCGGCAACCAGACTACCGAGCTGATCGACCCCATCGCGAATTCTTGCGGACCATCGATGCACCGTTGGAGGAAATGAAGCGAGCCATCGCCAACGCGTGGCACGCTCATGCTGAGTTGAAAGCTTGGCCTAACACGCGCCTGACACGCGCGATTGCACATGTCGTTGAACGGAGCGTTTTTGAGGAAGCCGAATGCGGGACTTGTGGAACGAACCTGTGAGCTGACCCGCGGGGACCAGCAAGCATGCCAAGACAACTACTGGTGGGTATTTCCGGCGGCGCAATGAAGAAGGCTGCGCCTGGTGAGCCGCCGGGACGCACGATAACAAAAAGGTGAAGATGGAGGGGTTATCCCGTCGCCCCAATAGAAGAGTAGGCTCCGGGTCGAGCGAGCTTTGTATGGTCGGGGCGAGAGGATTTGAACCTCCGACATCCTGCTCCCAAAGCAGGCGCGCTACCGGGCTGCGCTACGCCCCGATCCGAATCTATTCTGCAACAACTTACGCACTTGTGCAAAGGCTTTTGCACGATGGCTGATACGGTTCTTTTCTTCGCTTGAGAGTTCAGCCAAAGTTTTGCCCAATTCCGGCACGTAAAACACGGGATCGTAACCAAAGCCCCGTGCCCCGGCAGGCTCCTCGGTGATAAGCCCGTCAAGGCGACCGGTCGTCACTTCCACCGGGTCGGAAGGTGACGCGACCGCAGCGACCGTCACGAAGCGGGCTGTCCGCTGTTCTCGTGGTACCCCGGCCATCTCCCGCAGTAATTTTCTACAATTATCCTCATAGGTGGCCTGCAGGCCGGCATAGCGAGCAGCATAGACCCCCGGTTGTCCTCCCAAGGCATCTACTTCCAATCCCGTGTCGTCGGCCACGGTCAAGAGTCCCGTCGCTTCTGAGACAGCACGCGCTTTCTTGATCGCATTGGCCTCGCACGTTTCGCCGTCTTCGACAACGTCTGGCACCTCTGGAAATTCGTCCATCGTGCGGAGATGGATATGAAGATCGGCCAGGATTGCGGCGAGTTCTGCCCCCTTGTGCCGGTTCCGGGTGGCAAGAACCAGTTCGCGGTGCATCAGGAATAATCCAGCACTTAATCCAACGCCCCGATGAGGTCTCGCTGTAATGCCGTTAGTGTTTGAATCGCGCCCCATCCTTGGGCCAGAAATCCGTCCATGTCTTGTTTCGCAAACGGCGTCTTTTCCGCCGTTCCTTGAATTTCCACAAATTGCCCCTTGCCGGTCATGACGAGATTCAAATCTACTTCAGCCGTCGAGTCCTCATTGTAGGCCAAATCCACAAGGATCTCCCCGCCCACCTTGCCCACGCTGATGGCTGCAAGATAGTCGGTCAGTGGTCGTTTTTTGATGAGACCGCGCGTCTTCAAGATCGCCATGGCATCCGCAAGCGCAATGAACGATCCCGTGATTGACGCGGTTCGTGTGCCGCCGTCCGCCTGAATGACATCGCAGTCGATCCAGATAGACCGTTCGCCGAGTTGAGACAAATCGGTGACGGCCCGTAATGACCGTCCAACCAGCCGTTGGATTTCCAGGGTTCGCCCTCCCTGTCTCCCCTTGACCGCCTCCCGTGGTGACCGGTCATGTGTGGCCCTCGGCAACATGGCATATTCTGCCGTCACCCACCCTGTTCCCTTGCCTTTCAGAAATGGCGGCACTTTCTCTTCGACGGACGCTGTGCAGATCACTCTCGTATCGCCCATCTCAATGAGCACTGATCCCTCGGCATGCTTAATGAAGTTGCGCGTCACCTTGACGGGACGAAGTTGATCCTTGCGGCGACCATCAGCCCGAAGCACACCCGCTCCTGCATTCATGAAATTTCCCCCAGAAATTGGGGCATTATAGTGAACCGACTGTCAAAGCGCAATGAAACGGACCAGGTGTGGTGACGCCGTTTACCTGACATTGCAGCACAGTTTCTGTACATGCTCGTGGCATTTCTGTACAGCGTCTCTGCATATTCACCTACATTCAAACGATCGATCTTCAGCCCTTGATGGAATAGCTCGGAGCCCGAAACCATCTCCGGATATGAACAATATTGCCTCGGGTGAAACCAACAATGACCGATCCTCCATGATCGTCGAAGTCAGCACAAAATCATTAATTAGTGGCACAAAAGGTGCACCCCGTTTTAGAGTTCTGACGAGACGATCGAAGCCAAGACGAAAACGCGCATCGAACCTCCTGAGCTTATAGAGTCTTCGCCCTATGACGCTGCTGCTCGATCGCCCCACCCAGCAAGCGCTTCTCGATCTTAAGCGGGTACTGATTGTCGACGACGAAGAGCCGATCCGTCGTCTGCTTGGCTATATGCTGCAGTCCCACGGTTATGAGGTTGTTCTGGCCTCTGACGCGAAGGAAGCACGACTGCGGCTGGATGAAGCTTCGTTCGCATTGGTGCTGTGCGACGTGAACATGCCTGGCGAATCCGGCATGGACTTGGTTCGCCATACCTTCCGGCAGCATCCCTATACGGCCGCCATTATGGTCACAGGGCTCGACAGCCCCTTGCTGGCCAACGCCGCACTCGATATGGGCGCTTTCGGGTACATCATCAAGCCGTTCGAAGCCAATGAAGTCCTCATCAACGTCGCCAACGCATTGCGCCGACGACGTCTCGAAATGGAGAGTCGTCTGCACCGGGACAATCTTGAAGACGTGGTCAGAACCAGAACGATGGCCTTGCAGCAGGCGTTGGAATGGCTGGAACGCAGCGAGAAAGAATTACGGCTCTCACGGGAAGAAACGATTCAACGGTTGGCGATTGCAGCGGAATACCGCGACAGCGCAACGGCGCAGCACATTCAACGTATGAGCCATTACTGCGAGCTCTTGGCCCGTCGTTATGGACTCTCGAGTGAACGGTGCGATCTTATACGAACCGCAAGCCCCATGCACGATATTGGGAAGATCGGCACGCCGGATCATGTGCTGCTCAAGCCGGGGAAATTCACCCAGGATGAATTTAACGTCATCGCCCAACATGCTGAAATTGGCTATCGCATTCTGGCCGGGTCAGACGCCGAAATCCTCAACGTGGCCGCCACCATCGCGTTAACCCATCACGAGCGCTGGGACGGTAGCGGGTATCCGCGCAAACTCAAAGGAGAAGCGATCCCCATCGAAGGCCGTATCGCGGCGATCGCCGACGCCTTCGATGCTCTCACGACCGCACGGGTGTACAAACCGGCATTCGAGTTCGATCATGCTGTCGATCTCATGACCAAGCATCGCGCCGAGCACTTCGATCCTGAACTGCTCGACGTGTTCCTGGCCTCCCTCGGCGATATCAAACGCATCCACGAGCAGTACGCCGATCGCCTCACTTCGGGCCTGCCCCGCCAACTGTAGTTCACGACACCGCCTTTCACGTCACAACATTTCGCCAAATTTGTTGCATTTCGTTGACTGTCCTCGGACGGCCGCTATACTGCAATCAGTCAATAGATTCATTCATCCAAAGGAATTGTCGTCGCACTGCCATCGAAAGGACTGCCGATCATGGCGAAAAAAGCTGCGTCCGTGAAGAAAGCGGGCATTACGAGAAACTGGATTGCCTATCTGTGTGAATCACTCGTAACGTCGGGCGTCATGCCGACCTGGGAGGCCGCCACCTATCTCACGGAAAATCTCTTCGGCGAATCTCCTAACCCGCGCCTGCTCGGCACCAGCAATGCCTATGAAGTCACCTCGCAGTTTCTTCACCGTATGTACCAGCCATTGGCCGAAGCGGCGTCGCGAGAAGTCACCCTGCCGCAGGGCGCCATGCTGCACGTCTTCGCGGATATCAGTCTGACGGGAAAATCCGCTGTCCTGATCGTGTATTTCCCTGCGGAGGGGCAACCGCATCAACTCTTGATGCTGGATGCCGCAAAAGCCTGGGACCTGGTGTTCCAGGATTCGGACACCTTCAACCGTTGGGCAGAGGACCGATTTCGACTCTTGAAATCGGCGCTGACAGCGGCCATTGGAAAACCGGGCAGGCAACCACTTCTGGCGGAAGTATCCTAATCAGCTTGGCTCATAGTTGAGATTGGGTGAAAGCCAGCGCTCGATCGTGCGTAGGTCCATTCCCTTCCGACGGGCATAATCTTCCACTTGATCCCTACCGATCTTCCCGACAGCAAAATACTTTGCTTCCGGGTGCGCAAAATACCATCCACTCACGGCGGCGGCTGGCAGCATCGCAAAACTTTCCGTCAAGGTAATGCCCGTCTGCCGTTCGACCTGTAACACATCGAACAACGTTCGCTTCTCGGTATGGTCCGGACAGGCCGGATACCCTGGAGCAGGACGAATGCCTCGATACTTCTCCCGGATGAGATCCTCGTTGGACAACTGCTCCTGCCAGCCGTAACGCCACTGGGTTCTGACCCGCTTGTGAAGGTATTCGGCAAAGGCCTCCGCGAGACGGTCGGCGAGCGCCTTGGCCATGATCGAGTTGTAGTCGTCGTGGTCCCGGTCGAAGCGACGGCACAGCTCATCCAATCTGTGTCCGGCCGTGACCGCAAATGCGCCGACATGATCAACCCGTCCGGACGACTGGGGAGCGACGTAATCGGCCAGTGCCAGGTTCGCCTGTCCCTGGGGTTTTTCCGTCTGCTGCCTCAACGTATGAATAGTCGCCAGAACGCCCTTCTTCGAAGCATCGGCATACAATGCGATATCGTCACCGGTGCTAGAGGCGGCAAACAGACCATAGACGCCCTTCGCGGTCAGCAGTTTCTCCTTGACGATACGGCCCAGCAGCTCTTGTGCATCGGCGAAAAGCTCCTTAGCCCTGGCCCCGATCGTCCGTTGTTCAAAAATCGCAGGATATCGGCCGTTCAATTCCCACGTATGAAAGAACGGAGACCAGTCGATAAAGGACAACAGATCGCTGAGCGGTTGATCGCCGATCACCTGAATGCCGAGGACTTCCGGCTCAGGGACATCCAAGCTGTGCCAGTCGGAAGACAACCGGCGGGCCCGGGCTTCGGCCAGTGGAAGCACAGGTTTGGCTCCACGGTCCTGATGGGCCTGCCGCACGCGGTCGTAGTCCTCCCGTATCCCCTGCACAAAGGCCGGCTTCTGCTCCCGATTCATCAGATTACCGACGACTCCGACCGCGCGTGACGCGTCCAATGCGTGGACGACCGACGGGGCATAGGAGGGCGCGATCTTCACGGCCGTATGTGCCTTGCTGGTCGTGGCCCCACCAATCAGGAGCGGCAGGTCAAAGCCTTCGCGCGTCATTTCTTTGGCGACATGGACCATCTCATCGAGCGAGGGCGTAATGAGCCCGCTCAAGCCGACGATGTCCGCGTTCTGTTCACGGGCGGTGGCCAGAATGTGCTCGCACGGGACCATGACCCCGAGATCAATGACCTCGTAGTTGTTGCAGCCAAGAACGACACCGACGATGTTTTTGCCGATATCGTGGACGTCACCCTTCACGGTGGCCAGGAGCACCTTGCCCTGGGACTTGTACCCGCCGACCCGCTTCTTTTCTTCTTCCATGAACGGCAGCAGATAGGCGACCGCCTTCTTCATCACGCGGGCGCTCTTGACGACCTGGGGCAGAAACATTTTGCCCGACCCGAACAGATCGCCCACGATATTCATCCCTGCCATCAACGGGCCCTCGATCACGGCCAACGGCTTCGGATACTTCTGGCGCGCCTCTTCAGTATCCTGGTCAATGTAGTCCGTGATGCCTTTGACCAGGGCATGCGACAGCCGTTCTTCGACCGTGCCATTGCGCCATTCGTCGTCCTTGACGACCGTCTTGTCCTGGCGTTTGACCGTTTCGGCAAACGACACCAGACGTTCCGTCGCATCCGGACGCCGGTTCAGCAGCACGTCCTCCACGAGTTCGAGCAAGTCCTTGGGAATCTCTTCGTAGACGGCCAACTGCCCTGCATTCACGATGCCCATGTCGAGTCCGGCCTTGATCGCATGATAGAGAAAGGCCGAGTGCATGGCTTCGCGCACCACGTTGTTACCGCGGAATGAGAAGGAAATGTTGCTGATGCCACCGCTGACCCTGGCCCCCGGCAGATGCTGCTTAATCCACCTCGTCGCCTCGATAAAATTCACCGCGTACTCATTGTGCTCCTCGATCCCGGTCGCCACGGTCAGAATATTGGGATCAAAAATAATATCGGTCGCATTGAAGCCGACCTGCTCCGTCAGCATCTTGTACGATCTGGTGCAGATTTCCTTTTTGCGCTCGAGACTGTCCGCCTGGCCTTTCTCATCGAACGCCATGACGACCACGGCTGCCCCGTACCGTCTGACCAAGGTAGCCTGGTCGATGAATTTCTGCTCGCCTTCCTTGAGACTGATGCTGTTGACGACCGCCTTGCCTTGGATGTTCTTGAGCCCTGTTTCCAGCACCTCCCACTTGGAGCTGTCGACCATGATGGGGACCTTGCAGATATCGGGCTCAGACGCGATCAGCCGGAGGAATTTCTCCATTGCAGCCTTCGAATCGAGCATGCCCTCATCCATGTTGATGTCGATAATCTGAGCGCCGCCTTCCACCTGCTGCCGCGCCACAGACAGCGCATCTTCGTACTTACCTTGAAGAATAAGCTTGGCAAACGCCGGAGACCCGGTCACGTTCGTCCGCTCTCCGATGTTGACGAAGTTGGCATCCGGACGAATGGTTAGCGCCTCGAGTCCGCTCAGGCGAGTATACGGTTCCACCGTCGGGATCAGCCGCGGCCTGACTCCTCGGACCGCCTCAGCCAAGATCTTGATGTGCGCAGGCGTCGTCCCGCAGCAGCCCCCGACGATGTTCAGCCAGCCGCTTTCGGCCCACTCACGAAGCTGCGGAGCCAGCGTGTCCGGTGTTTCCGGGAAGCCGGTGGGCAGCAAT
>Ga0081455_10000581_pt1 | contig 47692 bp, 39 predicted proteins | sample TabmetS3T2R1_FD_70207 | JGI IMG/M metagenome (GOLD analysis project Ga0081455, IMG submission 70207) | Tabebuia heterophylla rhizosphere microbial communities from the University of Puerto Rico - S3T2R1 | ecosystem: Host-associated > Plants > Roots > Rhizosphere ...
GTTCCCAGCCAGAACCAATATTCATTCCCTTTAAACAATTGTTGCCGCACCGCTTTCCTTTCACCCGAAGCGAGGTCGCCTGCCCAGTAATCCTCGCGCACGTGAAATCCTTTTTTTACATAGGGTTCTGCCGCCAGAAGAGCAAATGCCCGCGCGTACACTGTGGTGGGGTCCACCTGGGCGAAAATCGCAGACGGTAGCACAACGATGGCCGCCAACAGGGAGGTCGTGCAGAGAAGGACCTTTGCGAAAGGGTTCACCCGAAATTTCTCAGTCTTTCTTGATGATGTCGTTGCCGAGCCGCGTAGTGATCTCGTTGACCTTCTTAACTGATTCAGCAGAAATGCGAGCATCGCCGATATTGATTAGAGGCTTTACTTCCACCAAGGCGTCCTGAATTTGATGGACGATCGGAAGGTTAAACTCGGACATCGCCTGTAGTCTTGTCTGAAAATAGGTCAGCAGATCGGGCTGATGCAGAAGCTCAGCGCCGTCGTTGGAGAAACGCTGTTTCACCACGGAGGTCAATACTTGCGTGCCCCTCAGCCACCCGCCCAGACTAACGAGCTGCGACAGCTTTTCATCGTGCACTTCGTTCATTGCCTGTTGCACGCTGTTTTGAGCGCGATCCAGTTCCTGCCGCACATTTGCCCAATTGCGCTTGTCTGCCGCATCCATGATCGCCTTGGCGTGTGGCGTAATTGAATTTCCTACGCCGATGCCCTTAGCCAGTGCCAGGACGCGCTGGCCAATATCTTTTACTGCAGGAGCATCCTCCGCTTGCACCGCGATAAAGCCATCGGCAATCACTGCCCCAAGCAAAAGAGCGATACGCGGTCGCTCAGTGAAATTGGGTTCTTCATCGCTGCGGACATGTTCCTTCCAGTTTACCGCACCCAGCTTGTTTAGTGCCGCGAAAATTTCGTTCGGTAACGGCACCACGATATCTTGTACAGTCGTGGACAATTGGCTAATATTGACGTGCTGCGGAGCCTGCGCACCATGTGCGCACAGGGCAAGGCCAAAGACCGCGCCTACCATTGAGTTCAAACGTTTACTAAACAGCACCATTGGGAACTTTGAATGTTGATTTCGAATTCCTATTCAGGGATTTAGTAACCGAACCTAAGCAGAACCGCAGCCCTACACAAATCCATTACCGCTTTCTTGTTTGCGTGGGAATATCTTAACGTTATCACCCAAAATAAAGCCTGTGAAGCCGCCTGAATAAGGGTAGAACCGTGCGGCCTCTGATCTGAGTATACTGGTCGCTGTTCGGAGTTCCTCCGCAAAAAGACATCAAGACCAGGAACGTTCTGCCTTCCTTGATGTGATTCATCAGGGCACACTCTGTGATTTCATATGACATATATTGTCTGATGTTGTAACTGAGCTCTTTCGGCGATGCTTTCTGGACGGCGTTGAGCGATTGGATCATTCACCTGCCGGTTCGCTTTTAAGTGTTTTAGATCATGTTAAGCTCGCGCAGCCTGGCCGCCAGCCTTGCCAGCCTTGACGTTGCGTTTCCGGCTGGTAGCGTCCGCCGAACATCAAGTTTTTAAGATACGATGAATACTTTTCGCAGCGTTCTCCGTTACTCGATTCCTGGTTTTTGCATCGTTTTTACCTGCGCCGCTTCTGTCCATGCGGCGCGGGAAGAACAAATGTCCGGTAGCATCCAAGAGGCCATGACGCCCGCGGAATTCAAGGCCGCAGGATTGAACAAGCTTTCGTCGGAGGAACTACAAAAACTGAACGCCTGGCTGCAGGGCTATAGAGAAGCCGCGGAAAAGACTGCTGAAACAAAGGCTACGGCACGCGCAGAGCGCACAGCGCATGCCAAAATGGATATGCTTGTAAGCCGTGTAGACGGTCAGTTTAACGGACTGACCGGCAGAACCATAATTCGTTTGGAAGATGGCACGGTCTGGAAGCAGGCCAACGCCGACGACCGGTTTCGACCAAGAGTAACTGATCACCCGGGAGCTGTTGTTATTCACGGTATTTTCGGATACAAAATGCAGGTTGAAGGAACCCAGGAGTTCTACGTCGACCCGATCCGAAATCCGTAAAAATCATCGACTTTCCTACGCATCGTCTTGGGCCTCCAATCTCACAGTTCAGAATTGCAGCGATTGTTGCTACAAGAATAATCAATCCAGAGCTTTAACGAAGTTCTTACAGTGCACTTCTAACAACTTTTTAGCCTGCTTCCACTGTAGAAGAGGCCTATTCCAGCGGCAATTCGACCGGTTCTTCGGGTTCGCGCGGAACAAGGCCGTTCCGGGCGATAATGCGAGCGCAGGTATTCCACCGCAGTATCGGGTCATCATACCCAGGTGGGCGAATCGATTCAGCTTTCTCGAACCAGGTCATCGCCTCTCGCAAAAGATCGTAAGCCTGAAACCGGCAATCCGGAGTGTTCTGACGCAGTTTCATCTTTGCGCGACGCTCGGCCACGATTCCGGAGTAATACGCGTGGTCGTACGCCGATTTCATCCGCGACAGCAATTCCTTGGTTTGCGTATCGCTGACGCCATAGCCTTTTTCAAAGCGGTCGGTTAATGCGAGCAAGAGCGTGATAATTGCCTCCTGATTTTCCGAATCAACATGGAGAATGTCGAGGCAGATGCTCTCCGCTTCACCTGGTTCGTTGAGCAAGCGGTAGCGCTCGGCCTTTTCGAGCGCCGCAGGGATTGCATCCTTGTGGAGCGATTTCAGTTCGGGCATGGCGTTACGTAATTCGTTAAATCGTTAAACCGTGAATACACCAGAAAGCAAACCGAATCACGGATCTCGGTTCACGAATTACGCGTCTCAATTCTCGAATCACTGTTCTTCTTCAACCATTTCCAGATCCAGCCAAACGGATCATAAAAGTCGTCCACCACGCGTTCTTTCAACGGAATAATTCCGTTATCGGTGATTTGAATGCTCTCAGGGCAAACCTTTGTGCAACACTTCGTGATGTTGCAATAGCCGATCCCCTGCGTGTTTCGCAATTCCTCGATGCGATTCTCGGTGTCGAGCGGATGCATCTCCAGCGCGGCAACGTGAATCAAAAACCGCGGCCCAATGAATTTCTCGTGCATCTGATGATCGCGCAGCACGTGGCAGACATCCTGGCAAAGGAAACATTCAATGCATTTACGAAATTCCTGTACACGATCGATGTCCTCCTGCTGCATTCGCCACGTGCCATCAGGCGCATCCGGAGGACGCGGCCTAAACGGCTTGATCTTTTTCTTCACCTCAAAGTTCCAGGAGACGTCGGTAACCAGGTCTTTCAAAATCGAAAACGCCTTGATCGGTTCGACAGTCACAGGTCTTTCCAGTGGAAGGTCGCTGAGTCGCGTCATGCACATCAGTTTTGGCATTCCGTTGACTTCCGCTGAACAGGAGCCGCACTTGCCAGCCTTGCAATTCCACCGGCACGCCAGGTCCGGTGCCTGGGTGCGCTGGATATCGTGAATCGCGTCCAGCACGACCATACCCTCGGCAATTTCCGTGGTGTAATCGCGAAATTCGCCGCCTTTGGTGTCACCTCGCCAGATTCTGAATGTAGCCTTCATGATCTTAACCACGGATAAGGCGAATTACACGGATACAAAAAGAATCCGTTCTATCCGCGCGATCCGTAGTCATTTCATTTCCTCAATGATTTGCTTCAAATACTCTGGCATTTCAGGCAACGGTTCCAAGCGAACTTGCATTGAGCCGTCTGCGGCCTTTGCAATCATCGTATTCACTTTCGCAAACTGCTCGGTCTTCTCCGGATAATCGTCCCGGAACTGTGCGCCGCGACTTTCCTTTCGTTCCAGCGCAGCACGCGCAATCGCTTCGGAAACTGTGAGAAGATTTTTTAAGTCTAGCGCAGTGTGCCAACCAGGATTGTATTCACGATTACCCGTGACCGCCGCGTTTTCAGCTCGTCTTTTAAGATCACCAATCTTCTCCAAAGCTTCCAGCATCTCGCTTTCGTTACGCACGATCCCGACCAGATCCTGCATGGTGTCCTGCAAATCCTTTTGCACCTGGTAAGGACTTTCGCCGGCGCGTCGGTCAAATGGGACAAGCGCTTCTCGCGCGACGGTTTCGACTTTACCGTTGTCGATTTTGCCTAACGAATTCTCTCCTGCGAACGTTGCAGCGAATTCGCCGGCGCGTTTCCCAAAAACCAAAAGATCGGAGAGCGAATTGCCACCCAGTCGATTTGCGCCGTTGATCCCCGCGGCGCATTCGCCCGCGGCGAACAAGCCGGCCACGCGCGACATCTGTGTGTCGGGATCAACTCGAACACCGCCCATGATGTAATGCGTCGTGGGGCCGACTTCCATGGGTTGCTCTGTGATGTCGATATCGGCGAGCTGTTTGAACTGGTGATGCATGCTCGGCAGCTTGCGTTTGATGTGCTCGGCCGCGTTCGGCAGCCTTTGTTTGATCCACGAAATATCGAGATAGACGCCGCCATGCTCGCTTCCCCTGCCCTCTTTAATCTCTCGGACGATACAGCGCGAAACGTGATCGCGCGTCAAAAGCTCAGGCGGACGCCGTGCATCTTTGTGTCCCTGGGTATAACGCCAGCCTTCTTCCTCGCTGTCCGCGGTTTGCGCTTTGTAGTTCTCAGGAATCGAATCGAACATGAACCGCTTGCCATGCTTGTTGGTCAGGATGCCACCCTCGCCACGCACACCTTCCGTTACCAGAATTCCCATCACACTCGGCGGCCAGACCATTCCGGTAGGATGAAATTGTATAAACTCCATGTCGATCAGCTCAGCGCCCGCGTCATAGGCAAGCGCGTGGCCGTCCCCAGTGTACTCCCAACTATTACTGGTAATTCGGTACGCCCGCCCAACTCCGCCGGTAGCGAGCACGATCGCTTTGGCGCGGAAAATCTTGAATCGCCCGCGCTCGCGTTCGTAACCAAACGCTCCGACAACACGGTCCCCATCCTTGAGGAGCGAAAGAATCGTGTGCTCCATGTAGACGTCGATGCCCTGGTGCACGCCGTGGTCCTGCAGAGTCCGAATCATTTCCAAACCCGTGCGATCGCCGACGTGCGCCAACCGCGGATACTTATGCCCCCCGAAGTGTCTTTGGAGAATGCGTCCGTCTTTCGTGCGATCGAATACGGCACCCCACGCTTCAAGCTCTCGAACCCGATCAGGCGCTTCTTTCGCGTGCAGCTCCGCCATTCGCCATTGATTCACATATTGCCCACCGCGCATGGTGTCGGCAAAATGCACCTTCCAGTTGTCCCGTTCATCGACATTCGCGAGTGCGGCAGCGATCCCGCCTTCCGCCATTACCGTGTGCGCTTTGCCTAACAAAGATTTGCAAACAAGCCCGACGCGCACGCCGGCAGCGGAAGCTTCAATCGCAGCGCGTAACCCAGCGCCGCCCGCGCCGATGACCAGAACATCATGTTCGTGCGTTTCATACTCCATAGTCAGAGTGTCACCTGCGCACTATGCGAGAATTTCGGAAGCCAGCGATTCACAGATTGTTTATAAGCGAAATAGCTTTCGCCGAACCGCGATTCCAGCCCCGGCTCTTCAATAAAAACGACGTACAGGTGGAACAACAGGAATATCGCAACGGAAAACAGCAGAATCGCCAGCGATTGCTGATAAAGACCGAACCCTGCAAGCATTAGAAATCCTCCTATGTACATTGGATTGCGAACGAATTTGTACGGGCCTGTCGCCACAAATTTCCGAGGTGGATCAAAGATGGCAGGCGTTCCTCGCCCTCGTGCAACAAAGACCCCTGCGCAAGCCAACACGATCAAACCGCCAATTGTGCCAATAACTACACCAACCACCGCGGTCCATTCAGGCAGCGGAACCTTCAAACTCTTATCCCACGGTTGAACGCGTAACGCGAGCCAACCAAAAAACAAAATAAACGCCGCCATGTAGCACAACGTCCGAAATGCAACGAAAACAGTTGCCATGTCAGATGATTCTCCAGTCCCGCCAAACACCCATCGCGCACAGGCGCACGTAAAGATCGGCGAACGCCACCCAGAAAAGACTAAGCCACGCCCAAAGCATATGGCGGCGATTGAAACAGCTCACGCAAGTGTAGGCGCGATGGCATGTCTGCGATTTGGAAAATTGATCTAGAAACCCGCCAGCCAGATGCCGGAGCGAATGGCAGCCAAAAGTATAACCGGCGAGCAGCACAACATTGATTGCCAACACGATTGTGCCGACGCCAATTCCAAATCCATCCGGAAACCATAGCGCCTTCCAAACGTCGTAAGCTAGAACCAGAAGAAAGAGGAACGCCAGATAGAGAAAGTAGCGATGAACGTTTTGCATGATGAGCGGAAACGAACGCTCGCCCCAATAACTTTTGCGTGGCTCGCCGACAGTGCACGCGGGCGGATCAGCCCAGAACGCCTTGTAGTACGCGCCGCGATAATAATAACATGTGACCCGGAATCCGCCCGGGGCCCAAAGGACCAGTAGTGCAGGCGAAAAAATTAACCACGCTGGCCACCAACTCGGTTTCGGCCCGAACCAGCTATGCGGCGAATCCCCAAGAATTTCCGGCGAATAAAACGGTGAGATGTAATTGCCAAAAAAATAATTCTGCCCCTGAAAAGCGGCCCACGTGGAATAGACGATGAAACCCGCCAACCCGACAAATACAAGCAGTGGTTGAGTCCACCAGACATCAGCTCGCATGGTCTCTCCGAACGAGCGTCGTGGTAGCGCAGCTGTCCCATTCATTTATTATCTGCTCCCTCTACCGGCAGCTTCGCCTTTTTCCATGCTTCCCAGCTACCCGGAACATTCCAAAGATCTGTGAACCCCAGCGGCTTTAGAATACTGGTAGCGATGCTCGCCCGATAGCCGCTGCCGCAGTAAACGGCCGTCGGCTTGTTGCGATCGAGTTCAGCCATTCGTTTGGCAAGATCCGGCACAAAAATGTGCTGCGCACCTGGAACATGTCCCTTTTTCCATTCGCCGGGCGAACGCACGTCGATGATCTGCAGTGAGCTCTTCCGCTCATTTAGTTCGTGCACGCTCATCTGGCCGATCCTCTCCAGCGGGAATCCGGCTGCATCCCATGCTTTCATTCCACCAATCAGGTAACCGGCGAACTTTGTGTAGCCGGTGCGCACGAACAGCCGCACGATTCGTTCAAGATCGTCGTCACTCTCCATGACAAGAAGAATTGGTTTTTCCGGGTCGAGCATCCAGCCTGCCCAAATCGAAAGAATTGGTGTGCCGCCAATGTTGAGCGCACCTGAAATGTGACCGCCACCAAAAGCAAGCATGGTGCGTACATCCACCAGAATACCGGCCTTCTTATCAATTGCTTCCTTGAACGCCTTTGGCGGAAGACCGGGAACGTGCGGAAGATTTCCAAGCACCTTCGGTCCCTGCGCGTTCACTCGTTTCATGAGCGGATAATAATGCGGGACCGGCGGTGCACTTTTGATTGCGTAATCCGTGAAACTTTGCGCGTCGGTGAATTGCAAAAATTTGTTGAATTTTCGCTCGTAGCCAATCGTGCTGCTCAATCGCGCTCCGATGTCAGCCCCGCACGGCGAACCAGCGCCATGATTCGGATAGATCATTATGTGATCCGGCAACTTCAAATAGAAATCGTGCAGGGTGTGAAATTGTTGCTCCGCGAGCTGTTTCGTGTGTTTCTCGCCTAACAAGTCCGGCCGACCCGCGGACGAAACGAAAAGCGAATCGCCGGTGAGTATTGCCCATGGCTCGTCCGGATGGTCTGTTTCCGACAGCAAATAGGACATGTGCTCGGGGGTATGCCCCGGAGTATGCCGGGCCGTGACGAGCACTTCGCCAAATTGGAAGCGATCGCCGTCTTTTATTTTTTCAGGCCCAAAGCCGTACTCAGCGCCACCTTCGCCGCTGGCATAAATCTTTGCGGACTCGAGACGCGCGCAAAGCTCCCGCGAACCACTGACCAAATCGGCATGAATATGCGTCTCGAAAATGTGCGTGATAGCCAGCCCCGCTTCGCGCGCCATCTCAACATAAATCTCAACATCGGCTCTCGGATCAAAAATCGCTCCCACTCCTTCGTCATCGTCGCCAAGCAAGTACGAAAGTTCCGCGATTCCTTCAGTCTGAATTGTTTTAAAAATGAGCGACATGGAAGCGATTTAACAGGAACGCACAAAGAAGTTCAATAGGATGAGGAACTAAATTCATGAAGCGTGTACGCCCGCGATTCACTGTACTTCAACCTCAATCGGCAGGAGATGATTAATCATATAGGTGCCCCGATCTGGATCGCGATACGCTGGTTGCGTTTTGCCGAGTGAATCAGTTGCGCAAGCGACGATCGTTTGTTTTCCCGTCGCGCTGGGTGTCTTCCAATTGAATTCCCAAAATCGCCAGGCATTTGGTTCCGACTCCCCTAGGAGTGTCGCCTTTTTCCAGGTTCCTCCTGCATCGGTGCTCACTTCCACTCGTGCGATTTCGTTACCGCTCGACCAGGCGGCGCCATGAATGCGCACAATAGAATTCGCTGGAACTCTTTCCCCTTGAACCGGCTTGACGATCTGCGCCTTGACCTGCAGTTCTGCGACCGGCCTGAGCTCGGCAATATCCCCTCGCCTCTTCCAGTACGCGTAATCCAGGGTTTGATAGTAACCGTTGAATGGCTGAGCCGTGGCGATAATACGCTGCAACCATTTAATCGATGCCATTGCGTACCAGCCTGGCACGATCGCGCGCACTGGAAACCCGTGTTCCGGCAGGAGGTCCTTGCCGTTCATTCGGTACGCGAGCAACACGTCGCGCTGGGCTTTCTCTAGCGGCACGCTTCGCGAAAACGTTAATTCCCCAGGAGGGCCCTTGGGATCATCCAGTGTTCCGTGGTCAAAGCCTTCAAGCACGACTTCGCGTGCGTTTGAGTTAAGCGCTGCGCGATCGAACAAGACCGACAATGGAACACCAGTCCATTCGGCAGTGCCAACCGCTCCCAATCCCCATTGAACTCCTTTTACCTTCGGTTCGAGAAAATTTCGATTGTTCCCAGCGCATTCCAGTGTCACCGGAATTGTTACCGCGTCCAGCTCGAGCAGCTGCTCGTAATTAATCGCGAATGGTTTTTCAACTTCGCCCTCCACGTGCAACCACCACGCATTTTTATCTATCTTTGGAATCGGAAAATGCGTACGGACATAAAATGATTCTGTCGGCGTGATAAAGCCCTCGGCCGTTTCAAATGGCATCTCGAGATTAAGCGGCGCTTCGCTTCGAACGATTTTGCCATCGCGCAATCTGTTGTCGTTCTCCGGCATGGAATCTTAAAGCCCAATGCTAGTCTCGCTGTTGAGGCGGCATCGGGACCTCAATGTTGTGCGCGGCGGCGAATTCGATCGCACGCGCGTAGCCCGCGTCTACGTGACGGAGAACACCAGTGCCTGGATCACTTGTGAGAACCCGTTCAAGACGTCGTTTCGAGTTATCAGTCCCATCCGCGACGACCACCATCCCAGCGTGCTGCGAAAAACCGATCCCGACCCCTCCGCCGTTGTGAATCGAAATCCAGGACGCGCCAGCGGCCGTGTTAACCAGTGCATTAAGCAGCGGCCAATCTGCAATCGCATCGCTTCCGTCGAGCATCCCCTCCGTTTCGCGATTTGGCGATGCAACCGAGCCCGCGTCGAGATGATCGCGTCCGATGACAATCGGAGCTTTGATTTCGCCCCGCTTCACCAGTTCGTTCATGGCTACACCGAACTCGGCGCGGTCACCGTACCCGAGCCAGCAGATCCGCGATGGCAATCCTTGAAACTGAATTCGCTCACGCGCGAGCTTCATCCAGCGGGCCAACGTTTGATTTTCCGGAAACAATTCGAGCGCCAGCTCGTCGGTGCGCGCGATATCGTTGGGATCGCCACTCAATGCGACCCAGCGAAACGGACCGCACCCTTCACAAAAAAGTGGGCGAATGTATTCGGGAACAAATCCCGGAATATCGAACGCGTTTTTAACTCCGGCTTTTTTCGCCTGGGCCCGAATATTGTTTCCGTAGTCGAACGTCACCGCTCCTTTCTTTTGCAGCGCGAGCATGGCCTCGACATGCACGGCCATCGCCTGCATTGCGCGATCAATGTATTCGTCCGGATTTTTTTTACGCAATGAGAGCGCCTCTTCCAGCGACATTCCGTTAGGCACATAACCGTTCAAAGCGTCGTGCGCGCTGGTTTGATCGGTCAAAACATCGGGGACGACTCCGCGTCGGACTAATTCAGGCAAGACATCGGCGCAGTTACCCACAAGGCCCACCGAGAGCGCCTGTCGACCTTTACGGGCCTGCTCGATCAACTTGAGCGCTTCATCGAGCGAGTATGCGATCTTGTCGCAGTATCCGCTCTTCAATCTTTTCTCGATACGCGCCGGATCCACTTCCACTCCGAGAAACACCGCACCGTTCATGGTTGCGGCAAGCGGTTGCGCGCCGCCCATCCCGCCAAGCCCGCCGGTCAGGACGAATTTTCCATCAAGCGATCCGCCAAAATGCTTGCGTCCTGCGGCGGCGAAAGTCTCGAACGTGCCCTGCACAATTCCCTGGCTGCCGATATAGATCCAGGAGCCTGCGGTCATTTGTCCATACATCGTCAGGCCCAGCCGTTCGAGGCGGTTGAACTCCGTGTAATTGTTCCATTGACCAACGAGATTGGAATTGGCGATCAGAACACGCGGCGCTTCATCGTGTGTCCTGAACCTTCCCACCGGTTTCCCGGATTGGACGAGCAGCGTTTCGTCGTTTTCGAGTTCGCGCAATGATCGAACAATCGCATCGAAAGCTTCCCAGCTCCTGGCGGCGCGCCCCGTTCCCCCGTAAACAACGAGGCGATCGGGATCCTCTGCGACACTGGGATCGAGATTGTTCATCAACATCCGCATCGCGGCCTCTTGATGCCAACCTTTGCAGCTTCGCTCCCTGCCGCGCGGTGCCTGAATAATTCTCTTTCCGCTCATAGCATTCCGTCCTCACCATCAAAATCACCGCGGCGAATCGCTTCGGCAACACGCGCAATATCATTTGCGAGTGGTCGATCATGGATCAGGGGCGGCGCTAATCCCCGAACAATCTCAAACGCGCGCTCGACACCTGCGCCGCTTTTCAACGGGCGGCGATGTTCCAAGCCTTCTGCGGCTGCAAGCAATTCGATGGCCAGCAGGTTTTCCGCAAGATCAACAATCGACCGCAGTTTTAGCGCACTCGTCATTCCCATCGAAACGTGATCTTCCTTTCCACCGGACGTCGTGATGTTGTCAACGCTTGCAGGATGCGCAAGCACGCGTGCTTCGTTAACCAGAGAGGCGGCGGCGACATGTGCGGTCATGAACCCGGATTCGAGGCCAGGTTGTCGCGCGAGAAATGCGGGAAGCCCTTCGCTTTTGTCCGGATTAACCAGGCGATCCGTTCTGCGCTCGCTCATGCTCATCAAATCAACGATTGCAATGGCAGCGTAATCGAACACAAAGGCGAGCGGTGCACCGTGAAAATTGCCACCTGAAATCACATCGCCGCTTTCAGCGAAGACGAGTGGATTGTCGGTCGCCGACCCGGATTCGACCAGTAGTACGTCTTCGCAGTGCGACAACGCACCGCGCGCGGCACCGTGCACTTGCGGCATGCAACGCAAGCTGTAGGCGTCTTGCACGCGCGGATCGTCTTTCAGATGAGACTGACGAATTTCGCTACCCTCCAGAAGCGCCACCAAATGCTTTGCCGCGGCGGTTTGTCCTGGATGAGGCCGAGCGTCCTGCAAGCGAGCATCAAATGCCGCGGGAGTGCCTTTGAGAGCCTCGAGGCTCATGGCACCCGAAACATCCGCGAGACGCGAAACCCGTTTCCCGCGGAGAAGAGCGAGTCCGCCCACGGCATGCATTGCTTGCGTTCCGTTTAGTAGGGCTAGCCCTTCTTTCGCTTGAAGATGGGCCGGCCTTAGTTTCGCGCGGCGCAAAGCATCGGCACTTTCCATTCGTTGGCCGTCGAGGAACGCTTCACCTTGGCCGATTAAGGTGAGTGCCAGATGCGCGAGCGGCGCCAGATCGCCACTGGCGCCGACCGATCCTTTTTCCGGAACGACTGGGTGCACGCGGCGGTTCAACATCTCGCAAAGCATTTCAACAATTTCCAATCGAATACCGCTGAAACCGAGCGCAAGGACGTTTGCGCGCAGCAACATCATTGCGCGGACCTCGGGCTCGGAAAGCGGCTCGCCGATTCCACAGGCGTGGCTACGAACAAGATTGAGTTGAAGATCGCTCAAAGCCTCGCGCGGAATGCGAACATCGGAGAGTTTACCAAAACCCGTCGTTACGCCGTAAACGACCGCATCCCGCGCGATAATTTCTTCGACAACTTTACGCGACGCCAGGACACGCGGCTTTGCGGCAGAGGAAATCTTAACTTGCTCCCGGTCGAGCGCCACGGCGGCGATGTCGGAGAGTGCTAATGCCTGGCCGTTTAATTCCATTCGCGCAGCTTAGCGGGAAAATGAGAAGATGAAAAGCAATGGGCAGTGAGCCGCATATCGCGCGTGTGTCGCATTCAACACATCGGAACCTGTAAAAAGAAAAAGGCCAGGTCGAAACACGACCTGGCCTTTTTGGGCAAAAGCTGCCCATGATAAACAACCAGCCGCTGTTAATTATTTTTTGGCTGTCGGAGGTGGAGGCGCTTCCCTCGTTTGCGCACAGGCCCCGAGCCCTAAAGCGCTGGCCATTACGACCGCGATCATGATCACTTTCAAAAATTTCAATCTATATCGCCTCCTTTCGCAGCAGGTTGCTCCGGTCTGTTTAGACAGGGAACAACCGAGAGGCAATGCTTTTCTCAACTTATTTTGAACGTGTCACAACCGGGCACCAGCCTTATTTCGAGTAGCCGGTCGTGCCCGCGCCCGTAGTCACTGTCTCCTTGTGTTGAGCACAAGCACCAAAACTCAAAGCAGTGGCCAAAACAGCCACGATCATGATCAGTCTTAATAGTTTCAATTATCTCGCCTCCTTTCGCAGCAGGTTGCTCCGGCCTGTTTAGGCAGGGAATTACAGGGAAGCAACGTTTTTCTTGCGCTTTTTGGATGTGTCAACCACGCAAATTGTGGATCGCGTCGGCAGGAGAAGCCACGGCGTTGCAAATAGTTAACGAGGTTCACTACACGATCTATTCCTCAATGATTACTGGTGTGTCGTGATCGACGAGATCGAACAACTCAACGACATCCGCGTTTCGCATCCGAATGCAGCCACAGCTGGCGGGGCTGCCAATTTTGGCCTCGTGTTTTGTGCCGTGAATATAAATGAAGCGCTCACGCGTGTTCGCATTGCGCTCGTCCAATCCATCGAGCCATAAAATACGCGACATCACGAGGTCCTCGGTCGGAGGAGGCAGATCATCGGGCTTAAGAGGGATACGGCTTTGAAAAATTGTGCCGGCTGGCATGTCGCCCCCGATCTTTTCTGCTACGCGAAAACGACCGATCGGAGTCTTGAAACTCCCCTTTTCTGTCCCAATGCCGAATCGCGAAGTCGACACCGAATAAGTGCGAACGGGTGTCTCGCCCTCCTTCAGGGTGAGCAGTTGATCTCGAATGGATACGTGTATGGCTTTCATTCTCGTGGCTCCGTTCGGAAAATTCGGCCACATCTTCGTCCCTTGGTGCTTTGCATAACGTGAACCCAGCGATAAAATCCGCGTGTTAATGAAAGGCTACCATATTGCTGTCGTGGGCGCGACTGGTGCCGCGGGCACTGAATTGTTGCGCGTGCTCGAAGGACGAAACTTTCCAGTGGCGAGCCTGCGCCCGATTGGTTCCGCGCGCTCAGTAGGAAAATCAGTTCGATTTCGCGATGAACCGATCCGTGTGGAAGAACTTGGCGATCGATCATTCGATAAAATCGACATCGCCTTTTTCAGTGCTGGTGGCGACATTTCCCGAAATTTTGTTCCAATCGCCTGCCAGTCGGACGCGATCGCGATCGATAAATCGTCGGCTTTTCGGATGGATCCGCACGTGCCGCTGGTGATTCCGGAGATCAATGCCGACGACGTCAGGCAAAATCGGGGAGTCATCGCAAATCCCAATTGCACCACCACTGTCATGCTGATGGCGCTTTATCCACTTCATTGTGCCTTTGGTGCACGCCGCGTGTTCGCGACCAGTTTCCAGGCGGTCTCTGGAAGTGGTGCGCGTGGGATTGAGGAATTGACGCGCCAAGTGTCGGAAAAAGATGCGGCGCCGGAATTTTATCCCCATCCGATCGCGTTCAATCTTCTGCCGCATATCGATTCGTTTCTTGAAACCGGCTACACGAAGGAAGAAGCCAAGATGCAGGATGAAACGCGAAAAATTATGCATTTGCCGGAACTTCCTGTTTCGGCGACTTGCGTGCGCGTGCCGGTTTACCGTGCACATTCAGTAGCCGTGAGCGCCGAATTTGAGCGCCCGATCTCAGTCGAGCAGGCACGTGAAGCTTTGGCAAAAGCACCGGGCTTGGAACTCGTGGATGAACCGCAAAACAACCGCTATCCGATGCCGCTGGGTGTAGCCGGAAAGGATAACTGCCAGGTAGGCCGGCTGCGGCTTGATTGCGCATTTGAAAACGGACTTTCCTTTTGGGTGTCGGGCGATCAACTGCTTAAAGGCGCGGCTTTAAACGCAGTCCAAATCGCAGAGCTCTTGTAGAGGCGCTTGTGCCAAGCGCCTGGATCGATTTGGGCATCGGCGTTTGACACAAACGCCGCTACAACATTCTTGCATGCAAAAACGGCCCCGGATTTTGTTCCGAGGCCGCTTGCGATAGTTAAACAAAGAGTTATTGCGGTCCGCGCGGCGGTGGGGTCCCCTCGCCTTTCTTCTTTCCGCGCTCCGGTTGTCTCTGGCCGCGTTCGCCGGCAGCAGGCGGACCACTTCTTGGCTGGCCGCCAGGTTGGCCATACGCCCCTTGTCCTCTCTCACTTCCACCTCGCGCTTCACCCTGACCCGTCGCGGTGGGCGGCGTGGTTGGAGGTTTGCTGACCCCGGGTTGGCCACGCTCTTTTCCGCCTCGCCCTTCGCCAGGCCCTGCGCCAGTAGATGATGGCTTGCCAGGCTGGCCGTAGGACGGCGGTTGCCCTCGCTCGGCAGCACCGCGACCCTCACGCGCACCCGGGCCAGCCGGCGGTGGTGTGCCCTCGCGCTCGGTTCCGAGAGCTTTACCGCGACCTTGCTCTGGGGTGTTTACTGGACCACCAGTCTGTCCAGGTTTAGGGGCCGGGCCGAGTCTGTTTTGTGGCTGACCCTGTTCAGGTGGTGGCGGCGATGGACGCAATGATTGCACCGGTGCCCTGCCAGGTCCACGCGCAGCGCCAGCTGTCGCTCCAGGCTGAGGCCGCCCGCCGGGACCACCTGGCCGCTGCTTTCCTCGCTCGGACTGTGACGGAGGGATGCCCGCTGGCGGGCCGGGTGGCGTTGGTTTTGCCGCCGGTGGTGTACCGATGGGTTTGCCTTTCGGACCGGGTGACACTGGCGGTGCGCCGCCTGTGGCCGGGGCCGTCGGCCCGGCGCCGGCCGGTGGTGGCGGGCTTCCACCCGCGCGCGCAGCGGCACGAGTTGGCGGAGGAACATTCTTCGGATTCTCAGTCTTAATCTTTTGTTTGAGCTGCGCTTCGTTAGGAACTCCCGTCCAGCCGCGGTTAAGCTTTGGCTGTGCAACTTTGGTTTTCACGGCTGGAGGTTTGGCGGTTGGCCGTGCCTTTGCGAGTTTAAGCGGAGCAGCCACTACGAGTTTGTTCCCCTGAACTTTGGTTACCGCGCCAGATTTCGCGGCTTCAGAAAGGTTGGTGGCCGATTGCCGTTCAATATTGAGCCGTTGAATTGGCCGCGCTGACTGCGCGCTTAAGACCTCGTAATTCGGGCCATAATTATAGACCACATTATTTGTAACGGTGATGTTGGTGACATTCACCGTGTTATTGATGTAGGTGATATTCTGGACTGGTGGGGCGATGTAATTGCGCAGGACCGGTTCACCGATGTAACGGACCTCACAGAAGTTGTAATATTGGGGACCGATATCGAACTCGATGTCCACTTGAGGACCAATCGGTCGTCCCTCGTAAACGATCCCTGGACCGCGCGGTGGCAAAGGCGCCCAACCAACATAATCACCACCGGTTCGCCAGGAAACCCAGGCCGGGCCCCAGTCCAAGTCCTCTCCGGGAAACCAGACCCAGCCGTAATCCGAGAGATTCGCCCAGCGACCATAGTGATAAGTCGCCCACCCGAAATCCTCGTACGAGATCCATGTCCAACCGTCATCGGTATACGCCCAGTAACCGTCCGCATACGGGCGCCAGTTCTGGTCGTTTACTGCAATCTCGGGCTGCCAGCCGTATCCGTATCCTTCGACGTCGATCCAATTTCCGCCGGAAAGATTATCGTAAAAGTAATCGACCGATACATCCGCCCTCGCCTGCTGAAGAGCAGACGCACCGACAAGAAGCATAGCTACTGCAAACAGAATTTTTTTCATAGGAATCAGAAATCGTTATGAGACATTCGACTTCTCTGCCTCGCGATTTATTCATCCTCTGATTCGAAGCGTAGATATCGATCGAGCGTGTTCGCTGGGTAATCGTTGATCTTAAGGCGTTAGACGCCTCTAGGGATTCGGCGCGCGTGCGATTGAACTTAGCGAAACTCTTTTCCGGTTATCGCAATTCAACCAAATATCCGCGCTCAGCGGCCGCTTCGCGTCAATCACGCTGTACTAAAGAATCGGGACAGTGGCGGCTTTCGATTATAGCGTAAGGCAATGAGTGGAACTCACAAAACAATACGGGTATTTCTCGTTGGAACATTGTGCGGAGTGATTATGGCAGCAGCGGTTACATTTGTATTCGCAATTCCCGCTAACAGCGATCAGTGGCGAATGGAAATCTGGAGACGCGGTGGCGGCGCTTGGATCTTCGACAAGAACGGCCGTCTCACCTGGATGTGGACAGTGGAACCGATGGCCGAGACTCCTAGTCACAAGCGAGTCATCGTTCCCTCATCTCAAAAAAATATTCGTACTGAACGGTTATAGATCAGCAGGAAAGGCGGCCTGACAAGCGATGCAACGGAGAGGCATTAATTCCGCGACTCCACGACGTACTGATGTTTTCTCAACATTTTGGCGACAGCAAAAAGGCCCTGCCGGGCTCTTCCAGCAGGGCGCTTTGAATTAATTTAAAGAAACTTCTTTGAACTTACGGGGTTGCTCCGTACTTCAACACATTCCCAGCGCCTTCTGCGCCGATTGTTCCTTCCACGTCACCGGGCATCGTCCCGACCTGCTGTTGAAATTTTACTTCATTTCCCACGCCACCCCAACCAGCAAGCGTGGCCTGACCTTCTTTATAGACGGCTCCATCTCCTCCTTTATGCATCACAACGAAGCCCTTTGTGCCGTAAGGAACGCTCGCAGCGAGCAATCCTACGTTGTACACGTAGTTATGGCTGGCAGCAAAAATGGCATTCGCCGGGTCGCCGTCCTTTACCAGATAAACTTTGAGAGCTGCGTCTCCAGCGCCGCCGAACGTTATAGTTGGCGGAGGTCCAGCGGCCACCGTAGCGTCTAAGTTGACACCGGGAGCATTCAAGAGCTTCAAAAGATCGCCGCCCTTCAAGTAACCGTTTGCGAGCAGGACATCGAGGTAAGCCTGCAAGGTGGCCGGGACAGTGGGAAGATCGCCTGGCCACGCTGAACCCGCGTTACCTGTGGCGGCGCCGTCATTGGCCATTTGGAATTGAGCCAGATACAGCTGGCGTGCATTATTCGATGTGCCGGTCATTTGAGCCTTGGCGAGCGCCGAGGTTAGAGCTGGTACGGCCAGTGCCGCGAGAATGGCGATGATGGCGATTACGACCAGTAGTTCGATAAGGGTAAATGCTGAGGAGGTTTTATTTATTTTCATAGTGGTTTGTTGAGAGTGGCGCGGGTTATCTCATTCTTCACAGATAAAGTCAATACATATTTTTTGATCTTTTTTGCGCCTTTTTTAAAGGCAGTAAGACCACGGCTTGCTCGGTTTCAAAAACGTCTTGACGCAATTTCGCGTTTCGCGGTAAAAGGCGTCCCTCCCTACTACGTGTGCACTCCGATCGATCTCGACATTGGTAGTCTTAGTGGCAAAATCCTACAGGGGCTAGGCGTCCCGGTAATTGGTCTAATTGTGTTTGCCGGCGTGGCGCTCGGGCCTGCCACGCCAGCCTCGGCTAGCAATTTGCCGGAGCAAGGCATCATTTCTCCTGCTTCATTACACCCTACTGCCGCGACGCACGAGACGCGGGCCGGGTTGCAAGAAGTGCCCGGGTTTCCAGACGCGAATGAGGTTACAACTCGAATTGAAACTGTTTTGTCGGCACCGCCAACGCGCAGCAGCTTCATGGCGACCTGGCAGAGCGTAAGCGGCGCAAAAGGTTATTTGCTGGATGTGTCCACGAGCGACTCGTTTAGCGATTACGTAGACGGCTACCACGATTTGGATGTTGGCAATGTAAATGGCCGAGCGCTAACCGGATTGAAACCAGGGACGACCTACTATTATCGGGTTCGTCCTTACACTGGCGCCGGTTCCGGCGAGTACTCGAATGTCACCACGACTACGACGCAGCCTGCCACTGGCCTGATTATTGAGGCAACATTCGACTCCTCAATAACGGAAGATCCCAACGCAGCGGCGATCGAAGCGATGATCAACCGCGCCATTGCGCTTTACGAATCGCTGTTTAGCGACCCAATTACGATTCATATCTATTTCCGCTACTCGACTGATGCTCCGAACGGTGATCCCTTGCCGGCAGGTGTTCTCTCACAAAGTTTTTCCGTCCGTTACACTATACGGTGGAACGATTTCGTCAGCGCTTTGAGAGCGGATGCGACAACAAGCAACGACAACAGAGCGAATGCCAGTCTGCCAGGGAGCCCATTATCTACAAACATCGTGCCATCTAGTGGGAACGGGCGCGCGGTGGGATTGGACACACCGCCGGCCATGTTCCCAGACGGCACCATAAGACAGGGCGGACCCTATGACGGAATCGTTACGCTTAATTCCGCGCAACCGTTCTGGTTCAGCCGACCTCCTATCAGTGGGAGCTTCGACGCGCAGCGCGCGGTTGAGCATGAAATTGACGAGGTTATCGGTCTGGGATCCTACTTAAACAACGCACCGAGTTGTCCATCCTATGAAGCTGAGTCGCCCGACAACACAATAACAGGAGGCGCCGGGATTCAAAGCTGCCCGACGTGCTCCGGTGGAGCGGAGGTAGTGTACGTGGGCAACAACTCGGGTACTCTTCAGTTCAATAATGTCGCTGCCAATGCAACGCACAGTTACATCGTAACGATCTGGTACCTCAACGGAGACGCGGTACGCTATGCTCTTCTGAGCGTAAACGGAAGGTCAGGAATCCCTTTGAGTTTTCCGTCCACTGGCTCTTTTCAGACCGTTGGGTCAATAGAGACGACTATCACTTTGAACGCTGGCAGCGACAACACGCTTTTGTTTTACAACCCGATCACCGGTAACTGGGCTCCGGATTTCGATCGGATTGTGGTTAACTGCGCTAACGCACCACCCACCAATATCCGCCCGCAAGACTTGTTTAGTTGGTCGTCTCCTGGCGTCAGGAATCTTACTTCGAACGGCTCACGTTATTTCTCAATCAATAGCGGCCAGACCCACATCGTCGGTTTCAATCAGATTCCCCCCGGCGATTTTGGTGACTGGCTGAGCGAGGCGTGCCCACAACCCCATCCGCATGTCCAGAACGCTTTCGCTTGCCGCGACCAATTTTCTGATATCTCCGCGACATCGCCCGAGGGGATCAACCTCGATGTCATTGGTTACGACTTAATGAATGCGCCAACACCTGCGGCCGCTGCCCGGGCTGCAGTGGCTGACTTTAACAATGACGGTCATCCGGACTATGTGCTGCGTAATCCCAGCACCCGCCAAACAGCGATCTGGTATCTGAACAATAACGTTTACCAGGATGGTGCTCTTGGTCCAACCATTACAATTGGCTGGGTGCTGGAGGGCGTAGCGGATTTCAATCGCGACGTGCATCCCGATTACGCGTTGTTCAATCCCACGAGCGATCGGACAGCGATTTGGTATCTGTCTGGGCCAAGCTTCATCGGGAGCGCGTATGGGCCCACGCTTCCCAGTGGCTGGGAATTGGTAGCTACAGGCGACTTTAGCGGTAATGGCTACCCGGACTATGTGCTTTACAATGCCGGCACCCGCCAGACAGCGATCTGGTATCTGAACAACAACGTTTACGTTAGCGGTGGCTACGGGCCAACTCTTCCGGTCAACTGGAGTTTGGCAGGGGTAGCAGATTTTAATGGCGACAGTCATAAAGATTATTTGTTGTTTAACTCCAGCACACACCAGACAGCGATCTGGTATCTGTCAGGACGAGCTTTAATCGGAGGCGCTTATGGACCAACCATTCCCGGTGGCTGGGCGCTGGTAGCTACGGCTGACTTTAACAGCGACGCGCACGCCGATTACCTGCTTTACAATCCCGCCAATCGTCAGACCGCGATCTGGTATCTAAACAATAACGCGTTCGTCAGTGGCGCCTATGGCCCAACCGTTGCAGCCGGTTGGAGCTTGGTCGGACAGTGACATCAGCTGTCTTTTGATTTCAGGTCTGCATTTTTTCGCGAGCATACGTGCTGATCGCAGGCGGCCTCTACTGGGCTCGGCACGCCACTCAACTATCGACGTCGCTGCGATCTGGGTTAACGGTCTTGTTGATGACGAAAGACGAAATTGCTGGCGTGCTGGAGCAAATCGCGACGCTGCTGGAATTGAAGAACGAAAACCCTTTCAAAATCCGGGCTTACACGAATGCCGCGCGCGCGATTGAAACATTTGGCGGGAATGTCGCCAATTTTCAGGATGAAGACGCACTTTCGAAAATTCCGGGAATCGGAAAGAGCATCGCACTTAAGATCAAAGAATTGGCGGACACTGGGTCGCTCAAATACCTCGAAGAATTGAGCGCGGAATTCCCGTCCGGAATTCTCGAATTGTTCTCACTGCCTGGGCTTGGCGCCAAGAAGATCAAGGCTCTCTACGACAAGCTTCAGATCAGCTCCATCGAGCAGCTGCAAAAGGCATGCGAAACCGGGCGTGTCGCTGAGTTACCCGGTTTTGGTGAAACAACCCAGCAAAAACTTTGTGACATCATTGCAAGACGCGCTGCGCACGCTGGTTCGTTTCAATTCGGGCAGATCGCGGCGGAAGCGGAAACAATGCGGTCCGATCTTGCAGCGCACCACGACGCCCTACTGGTCAATCTGGCCGGAAGTTATCGGCGGCGAAAGGAGATCGTACACGATCTGGATCTCTTGGTCGCGACAAAGAAACCGGAGAACATCACAAAATTCTTCGTTTCCCACCCATTGGTGGAATCGGTTATCGCGCAAGGACCGACCAAATCGAGTGTGCGACTAAGATCGGGGGTGCAGTGCGACCTGAGAGTGGTGAGTACGACGGAGTATCCTTTCGCCCTCGCTTATTTCACGGGAAACAAGGAACACAATATCGAATTGCGCAGCCGCGCGCTTCAGCGTGGCTGGACGCTCAATGAATATCGACTCGCTCCGCTTCCCGTGGATCCGAAAGCGAAAAAGAAAAGATTGGCAAAGAAAATTCCACACGTGCACGACGAGGCCGACGTTTATGGCGCAGTCGATCTCGATTTTATTCCCCCGGAGTTACGCGAGAATTGGGGAGAATTCGAAGCCGCTCAGAGTCATTCGCTGCCAAAATTAATCGAGAGGGAAAACCTGCGCGGCGCATTTCACTGTCATACCACTGCCAGCGACGGACACAATTCAATCGAGGAAATGGCGGAGGCCGCTCAGGAACTTGGACTCGAATACCTCGGAATCGCAGACCATAGTCGCAGCTCGACTCAGGCTCATGGAATCGATGAAGCGAAACTGCGCTTCCAAATCGCCAGTATTCGGGCATTGAACAAGAAGCTGCACGGTTTTCGTCTCTTCGCCGGTGTGGAATGCGACATTCTCCGCAACGGTTCGCTTGATTTTCCAAACGAAATCCTCTCGGAGTTGGATTACGTCGTTGCGTCTGTTCATTCCGTTTTCAATTTAGGTGAAGCTGACATGACCGACCGCGTGATCCGGGCCATCGAGAACCCCTTCGTTACGATGCTCGCGCATCCAACCGGTCGATTGCTACTGAAGCGAGATCCCTATCAGATTGATATCCCGAAAATCCTCGACGCCGCGGCGCGCACAGGGACATGGATTGAGCTCAACGCTGCTCCGAAACGCCTCGATCTCGACTGGCGATGGTGGCCATTAGCGAAACAAAAAGGTGTTAAATGTGTGATTAATCCGGACGCGCATCGCACGGAGCGGTTGCAGGATTTATGGTTCGGAATCGGCATCGCGCGCAAAGGCTGGCTGACCAAAGATGACGTCGTGAATTGCCTTCCGCTCCCTAAGATCGAAAAAGCGCTGCGAGCGAAGCGCGAGAAAATGGGATGATGGAGTAATGGAGTGCTGGATTGCTGCACTTCATCACTCCATCATCCCATTATGGCACTGCTTGGCGTTGCGGCATGAACATGGTCAGGCATTTGCAAGCGCCGCCGGCTTTAATGAATTCGCTCATTGGCAATTCGTGGCAGCGATAGCCACGTTCTTGCAACGTCGCGACAAGCCGCGGCGCGCCTTCAGGCAGGACAATGTCCCGCTCGATCACGACCGCGTTGCACGAAAAGTGCGTTGCTTCCTCCGGCAGAACATCGATCAATTCGGTGATATGTTCGCGAATCGCGCGTTGGCCGTATTCATCGAACGCCGACGGAAACCAAAACGCAGAGCCGTCCGGCAGCGGACAAAAGCAGGTGTCCAAATGATAAAAACGGGGATCGACCAATTCCACTGAGATCACAAGACAGCCAAGCATGTCAGCTATGGCGCGATGAGATTGAACGTCGGAACGAAATTTGTAACCGCAAAATAGTGCGTCGCCGCCAAAAAGTGCGTCGCCTTCGCCCTCGAAATAAAGATTTTCCGGCAGCCAATTCACTTCGTAGCCGTGTTGTTCCATCCATTTGGCGAAGAACGGCTGCTCACCGGCACGCTCTTTGTGACGGAAATTGCTTGGAATAAAATTACGACCGACCGTTAATCCGGCGTTAGCAGTGAAAACCATGTCGGGAAGTCCCGGCTGCGGCGAAATCAAATGAACCTCGCTGTCGAGGTTTGAGAGTCGCGAATGCAATTGTTTCCACTGCTTTTGCGCCAGGGCCACCTCCGCGCCGCGGGCGCGGTTCATCCAGGGATTAATCTCATACTCGATGCCGTAGTAATCCGGTGGACAGAGAAGCAGTTCGCGCATGGGACCTCAATTTACTCGCGAACGCGGGGCTCACTAAGATAATCGGCGAGCTCCCGCAGAAAGGGTTCCACGTCCGTAACCAGTCCCAGGGATTGCAACGGCTGGTGTTCGACCGCGCGTTCCACGGCGGCGGGATCAATATCGACGCATACTGTTTTTGCCGACGGCGCGAGCATGCTGGCCACGGCAAGCGAATGCTGAACTGTCGCCAGCAACATCACGTGAGTCACATCGGCGAGCTTTTGTCGCATGACTTTTTGAGCCTGAAGTACGTCCGTCGTTACTCCAGGGATCGGACCCTCGTCGCGAATCGCGCCAGTCAGCACGATGTCCACATCATGGCGAACGCAGGCATGCATGATCCCGTGCGTCAGGATTTTTTTTCGAACGGCGGCGGAAATTCCGCCAGCTTCGCGAATGGTATTGATGGCGCGCAAATGGTTCTCATGTCCGCCCCGCGCGAAGGCAAGATCGGGACTCATTCCAAGCGCGGTTCCATAAAGGGCGCGTTCCACATCGTAGGCGGCAAACGAATTTCCGGCGAAAAGTCGATTAACATAACCCGCTTCAATCAGGCGCACCAAATGGGGACCCGCCCCGGTTCGTACGATTGCCGGCCCGGCGACGACCGCGATTTTGCCTTTTGCTGTGTGGGCGCGGCGCAATTCTTCACCAAGTTCGCGAATGATGGCCGATTTTGGTTCGTCGGCATCAACAATCGTATTAATGAATTGAAAGATGTCGGTGCGGGTCGTTGAACGCTGCACCGGTACGACGCGGACCCCTTGGTGGCCGATTACAATTTCGTCTCCCTTGTTAACATCGAAAAACTTGACGGCACGTGCGGATTCTTTTTTGCGATCAAGCGCAATCGCGCTGTTGATCATGGCCGGTCGCACCTCGATTTCTTTGCCGTTGAATCGGACATACGTCTGTTGATTAGTCGTCACGTAAAAATCGCCTGGGAAAACTCCATCCGCCGGCGCGCTGGCGAGTTGCACATTTGCGCGCTCAATGACTTCGGCTCCGTGCTGGCGAAGACGCAGGATCAGTTCGTCGAGGGCTTCGCTTGTTTGAGCAGACACCTCAATCCGCGCAAAGCTCTGGTCTGCACGTCTTTCCCCGATCTTGATCTCGCCGATCTTGAAATTCGCGCCGTGAGTCAGAATCTGATCCAGGACCTTAGGCAAAATGAGAGAATCGATGATGTGCCCGCGTAACTCGATCGTTTCAGAAATCATTGATAAAATCTAGCCGATCAGGGTGGTCCCGCCAGTTGCGCGAGAAAGTCGGCTCGCAATCTCCGCTCCCCTGGTTCAATTTCCTTGCCGATATGGAAAAACCAAACGCCCGCGGTCCTTCCCCGAGTCGCAAAGCGCATCGCGCACTCGGGCAAATCCTAAATCGAAGACCGAAACACGCGCCACGCCTGCCAGTGAAAAAAGTCGCCACAACCGTGGATCGCGCACCAAACCGTTAAAACGGAATGATCATGCAAGAGGATCTGCCAGCTCTGGCGGCGAAGATCGCAAAGATGCTGTCGATCAAATCCGAATACCTGGTGACGCAGCCGGCCGAGTTGCGCATTCTCCGTGACATGTCCGAGGCAGACGTCAGGGAGTTTGCAAAAAGCCACGGCTGGCGCGTGATACTCCGTCTCGGAGGGCGGCAGATCGAATTTTACAACGACTCAAACAGGTGGGCACTGTAGCAACGCGCTCTGTGCGTTGGTTGGGATTTTCTTTGCGCCTGCTTGACGCGCCGCAGGGGCGTGGCTACACCACCACTGGACAGCGGAAAGCTGTTGGCTTACCAATGCGCCAGCCGTAATCAAATGGAAGCAGCGAAAATTTATTTCTTTGTCTTCGGCATTCTGACGATCGCCGGCGGCGTTGTCGGCTACATCAAGGCGGGAAGCGTAGCGTCGATCATTGCCGGATCAATTACTGGCGTCTTGCTACTTGTAGCCGCATTCCTTTTGCCTGAACATCGCGCAGCCGGGTTGGCAACGGCACTGATTATTTCGCTTTTGCTCGCTGCGCAGTTCGTTCCCAAATTCATTCGAACCGGGAGAGCCATGCCTGCGGGGATGATGTCGATCTTGAGTGTGATCGGAATCGTAGCCGCTATTATCGCCTGGGTAAAAAAGTAATCGCGTGGGAAGAATTCGTCTGCGGACGTGGCGGCGCCTGGTGCTGGTGATATTCGGCGCTCTTTTTGCCGCGATTGTTTATCGCTGGATCTCGCTCGAACGCCTGCAGCACGTCGCGCCGGTGGAAGTCATCACGACCCCAACGCCGACCCCGACGCGGCCCCCTGTCATCGCTGGAAAATTGGACACCGCAAAATTGTTCAATGGCATCACGCTTCATTCGACAGTGGAGACAATACCCGGTTCCGATGCGATGACCGAGCGCGCCGAGGCAGACAGCTATGTGCTCGACCTTAAGTTGCAAGCAAGGGTGCCTTCGCCAAACAAGACCATTGAAGAGCTGGCCAAGGTCAACCCCCAATTACCGACGTTGTTGCCCGGATTGGCGACGATGTTGTCGGCTGAACCGGTTTCGCCGCTTTACGCTCAACTCTACGACACGAAAGTGAGAATGCTACGCGACAACCTTGCTCGGCTCGATTCACTGTTGTCGCGGCATAACTTTTTCGATTGCCAAACGATCTTGCAGCTTCAGCATCCGCAAACGCACCGAAAAGCCCTGTTTCTCCAGGCAGATATGGATGTAGATGCTGACGGCTCCGATTCAGATCGGATGTCCACAAGTACGGGCACACCGGCAAATTTCAAGCCATCCACCAGTTATCGGTGGCCAAAGAAGACATCTGAGCCTAATCCATATCTGGCGGCCACCGAAGATGGATTGAAGCGTGCGGAAGCTGAATTTGCGCTTTCCACTACGAGCCCAGCCCGCAAACGCGATCTGCGCAATGTGATCGCACAGCTGCGTGCGGAAATTACCACGTTACAAAAATACAGCTTCCTGATCGGCGCTGCCGACCCTTTTATTGTGGTCCCGGGTACATTTCTGCATGCCAGCGACCCGGTTAAACTTGGCGACTACGCGCTCGTCATTTTCGGCAACGCGATTTATCCAGCTCTTGTCGGTGATGTCGGCCCTAACGATAAGGCGGGAGAGGCGTCGTTGCGCATTGCAAAAGAGATCAATACGCTTTCGACGCCTTATAATCGTCCAGTAAGCGATCTCAAGGTGACGTATCTGATCTTTCCCGGAACCGCTGAAAAACCATTTGGTCCTCCGGAGTTGGAAAAACTTCAGGCACGCTGCGAAGCGCTTGTTAAGGAAATCGGTGGTGCAAGTGTACCGTTGCATCACTGGGAAAATATCATTCCTCCTTCGCCCACTCCCAGTCCGGTGTCGAGCCCGATGGTATCTCCCGGTACGCCCGCGTCGCCTTCGCCAGGTGTATCACCGACAGGTTCGCTCTCACCATCACCGACATTTGCATTTCCCGTTTCCAGTCCGGTAGGGGCTGGCACTACGGATTCGACGCTTACGCCGAGGAGTTCACCCGCCGCAAAGCGGAGCCCGACAAAGAAACATAAGCCGTGAACGCCGAAGGGCCTGACCGGTCCGCGCCTCGAAACGGAACCTCATACAAGATGATTATCCGCGATGCTGTTGAGTCTGACCTGCCATTCATTGTCGAGATTTATAACGCCACGGTGCCGACGCGCATGGTGACAGCCGAGCTTGAGCCGACCACAGTCGAAGCGCGGCTGCCGTGGTTCTGCGAACATTCACCGGAACAATATCCCTTCTGGGTCGCAGAGTTGGAAGGTCGCGTGATTGGCTGGTTGGATTTCAAGAAATTCCAACCACGCGCTGCGTATCGGGGCACAGCCGAGATCAGTGTTTACGTCCATGAAGAGTTCCGGCGTCGTGGTGTAGGCCAGCTATTGTTAGAGCAGGCGATCGTCCGCGCACCATCGCTGGGCATCTCAGCATTGGTCGGTCTCATCTTTGGGCATAACGAGCCGAGCTTGAAATTATTTCAACGTTTGGGCTTTGAGCGCTGGGGATTTTTCCCTGGTGTCGCAGAACTCGATGGCGTCGAGCGTGATCTCGTGATGATGGGCAGACATTGTCCACCGCGGTCCACTGCGAGCGCAAGATCGCTCGTTCAATCGCAAGCCAGCACTCAGCTGAGCGATAGCCTGAACCTGATGCATTTGCTCATGCAGTACCGGCATGAGGAGATTCATTCGAAGCTGCTAAAAGTCCGCGACAAGTATTCCATGCTGCACCTGGACGTGCTGATTCTTATCTACCACTTCGCAAAAATTTGTTCCGGCGACATTCTCGAGATTGGCGCCTTCGTCGGCGGCGCCACGATGGCAGCGGCATTCGGCGCGCGCGATTCGGGAACACAGAAGAAACTTATCGCCATCGAACCTGGCGGAAGCGTCAAACATAAGCGCCTGGGCACGCGCAATATTTTCCGCGATTTGGAACGAAACCTCGCCAAGCAGCGTGTTTCGCAGTTGGTCACTACGATCAAGGGCCGTTCCTTTGACCCGGCAACAATCTCCGCAGTCAATGACACGTTAGGTCCAGATAAAGTTGGTCTCTTGATTCTTGACGCCGACGCAGCCAAGCGGCGCGACATCGAGTGCTACGGGCAGAAATTTGCGGACGGGTGTTGGATGGTCATCGACGATTATTACGGGATTGGTTTCAACGCAAAGATCACGCCGAGTCGAGCCGATGTGGACGCGCTAACCACAGCGGGTTATTTGGAACCGCTTGGCTTCTACGGCTGGAGCACATGGGTCGGACGATGGCGTGGCCATCAAGGCCGAAGGCATCTCAGCCAGTAGAGCCAGGCCTTTAAAGGCGGCGCCAGTTGCAGGGCTTCAGCGATCCTGTTCTTCGCGTCCAGTTACGTCTCTGGACCGATGACCAGATGAATCACACCGTTCGGTGCCGAAATGAAGAAGCCGTTAAAGTCCTCGCTTAGTTGCTCGACTTCGTCACGCCGTGTCACACCATGTACTTTCAGAAATGATGCAGCGGCTTCGGTGTCATTTGTCTCCAATTCCAGCCAGATATCCGGTTGACTCAGATTGGGCACCTTATCGATCCAGAGACGGTTCGGGCCGAACTGAAAAATGCAGCCGTCTTTTTCCTCCTCGATTAAAGGCAGTCCAAGAGTGTCGCGATAAAACGACACCGTTTGGTCATACGTGTGGCTGGGGCATTTGATGGCAATGTTTGCTCCGCCGGAGAATTGCGGGCCTTCAAGCTTTGCAACCATCGCGCCGGAACAATAAGCTAACCTTCCTTGCCACCCGGCTCGGTCATTTTGATCGGATCGAGGGCGCGTTCCAGTTCCCTTTCGGGCAATACCTTTTTCTCGCGGGCGATTTCGCGTACGGTGCGGCCGGTTTTGGCACTCTCCTTCGCAATTTCGGCCGCACGATCATAGCCAATTTTGGGCGCGAGACTCGTTACCATTGCCATGGAAAGCTCTACTAACTCGCGACAGCGCTCTTCATTAGCCACGATGCCGCGAACACATTTGTCACAGAAAACGTCGACCACATTTGCCAGGAGTCGGATCGACTCGAGAAGATCATGCGCCATCACAGGCATCATCACGTTAAGTTCGAAATTTCCGTTTGCCCCGGCCCACGTAATCGTTGTGTCGTTGCCGATTACCTGCGCGCACACCATCATCACGGATTCGCACATTACTGGGTTCACCTTGCCCGGCATGATCGAACTGCCAGGTTGTGTCGCGGGAAGTTGGATCTCCCCAATCCCACAACGCGGACCGCTGCCCAGTAATCGAATGTCGTTTGCGATCTTGAATAAACTTACGGCGATTGTTTTTAGTTGGCCGCTTACTTCCACCACCGCATCCTTTCCCCCTTGCGCTTCAAAGTGGTTTTTTGCCTCGTAAAACGCGATGCCCGTACGCTGCTCTAAGTGCTGCAGAATTTTCGCAGGCAAATCCGTATGCCTATTCAAGCCTGTGCCCACTGCGGTGCCGCCGAGCGGAATCTCACGTAACGCTTCAATTGCTTTCTGCGCTCGCTCCTTCGCGTAGGCAATTTGTTGCGCGTAACCGGAGAATTCCTGTCCGAGCCGGATTGGTGTCGCGTCCATCAGATGGGTACGGCCAATCTTGATGATGTTCCAGAATTCCTTCGCCTTGGATTCGAGCGCCGTGTGCAGTTTCTCGAGAGCCGGGATGAGACAATTCTTTAGTTGTTCTGCGGCGCTGATATGGATGGCTGAAGGGATCACATCATTGCTGGACTGCCCCATGTTGACGTGATCGTTCGGATGTACATGCTCACGCGAGCCGATCGGCTTGCCCGCGATTACTGCGGAACGGTTGGCGATGACTTCATTCGCGTTGGTGTTTGTGCTCGTTCCAGAACCAGTCTGGAAAATGTCGAGCGGAAAATGATCGTCGAGTTTTCCTTCAATGACTTCTTCAGCCGCCTGCACGATCAGCGCAGAACGTTCCGCGTCGAGCAAGCCCAGATCGTGATTTGCCTGCGCAGCCGCCCATTTGATCAAGCCAAGAGCGCGAATGAACGGCCGTGAAAACCGATAACCGCTCACCGGGAAATTTAACACTGCCCGGTGCGTCGATGCGCCATGAAGAGCAGACGCCGGGAGCGTCATCTCGCCCATCGAGTCTTTCTCTGTTCGGGTCGGCTTCTCGGTCATGCCGAACGATGTGCGCTAACGCTAAAGTTCGCCCCATCGAGTTCCGCACTTTGGTGGTGATCAAGTGGGGGCGTCTTCTGAAAAACAGTGATGAACATCGGCGGTATATTTTGCAGAAAGTACTCGGACTGGGCGTGCTCGAAGAGAGTCGCGTGTTGCTTCAATTCGTTCGTGACTTGATAGATGATAAAACTGCCACCAGGCGCCAAGGCATCATATGTTTTTTGCAAGAGCGCGCGTTTCTTTTCGATTTTAAGAATGCTGAATGGAATACCTGAAAGAATGTAGTCGCAGGCATTGATTCGATGACGTTGCAGTTCGTGCGGCAAGGAGGCTGCATCACCGTGAATCACACGCACGCGCCGGTCGCCAGCAAACTGGCGCTCCAGGTCGCGAGCAAACGTTCGGTCCAACTCAAACAGGAGCAGATGTGAATCTGGACACATCCGTCGTGCAATCTCGCGCGAATGCACCCCTTCACCCGGCCCGTACTCGGCGATCACGCGGGGTTGGCTAAAATCTATCTTGCTTGCGACACGTTCGACCAACGCCTTGGAACTGGGAATGATCGATGCGACCTGAAAGGGTCGTTTCAAAAACTGTTTGAAAAACAAGGCACTCACGAGACGCGAACAGTCGTCTTGCACATCGAGATTGTCCAGTCACGAAGTAAGCAGCATAACGATACGATTTTCTCGAACCCAAAATTTTATCGAGTCACGATAGTCTCGACATCTTGCTTGACTCGTTTCCCCTCCCCGATCAGTTATCACTGCTGATTCGAGCGCGCGGTTAGCTCAGTGGTAGAGCACTACCTTGACACGGTAGGGGTCAGAGGTTCGAACCCTCTATCGCGCACCATCACGAATGGCCTCGCAAGTTTGTGCAGAAATGTTTGCGCGTGCCAGGTCAGCCGAGCCGCGCTATCCCCGAGTCCGCTAATCGTCTCGTGGTGATTTATACGGCAAACGCTTGATTCACGTTGTCGAATCAAGAAACGTGCGCAATCAGCCTCACGCTGCGAGCACTTTAGCCGTCGAAACTTCCAGTTCCATGGATCGCCCAAGAAAATCGAACAGGACCCGGATCCGATCTTTCGCTGGTAGCAAATGAGTGACCACGACTTCAAGTCCTTGGAAGGGTCCGTCGATGATTTGGACCGATTGGCCAACTTTAATGGAGCAATCGAGGGTCACGATCTCTTCCGAACCCACTTTCGATTGCAGCGCAGTCACGATATTTTCAGGCAAAGTTGCCAGCCGATCGCCAAAATGGACGATCCCTCGAATCCCATGAGAATTTTCAACGGCCCGATGCTGCGTCGAATAGACAAATTTTGCGAACAGATAGCCAGGAAACATCGCCTCTACGAACCAAACCGGTCCTCTTTGTGTCATCTTTCGGAAACGCAATCGAGGCGAGAAACACTCGACGCCAAACTGACGCTTCAGCGCCGTCGCTGCCAAATGCTCTCGTTTCGGCTGTGTCTTTAGACAAAACCATACCGGCTCAGCAACCAGCGCAAGCGAGGTGGATGACTGGGTCACACTCCGAACTACGGAATTGGCGATCCCAAGTTTCGAAAAATCGTAAAGTTTTCCGTCAAATTCCCGGTATTCTATTTCACGTGACCAGCGAGCCAGGGATCACGACGCTGAAAAATCGCACGACCGCAGCGTATTGGGACATCCATCTCGCGGTGGGAAACCGGCAAGGCAGCGTCCAAGACGATTGACGGCTAGATGGAATCTCAAAGAGCCAAGCGCAACGGAGACCAGCCCCGACTTTGGTTTTTGTAGCCGACTCGGTGTCTTAACAGTACAAGCAAAGTGGCCGTCCAAAGGGACGGCCACTTCTGATATAAACTTTTTCTAGCGAACCCTTGCTGCTAGCTCTTGATGTAGCGTCTGGCGATGCCGAGTGCGCTGAGAGCGGTGCCGAGTAACATCGCAGTGGTGCCACCGTCAGGAACGCCAGGGACGCCCGGGCCAAAGAGCGTCCATCCCGAAAGACCATATCGGCCAGCGGTCGCCGGGATGGTGATGATGCCGCTTAGATCGCCAACGTACCAAACTTCAGATCCGTAATTTGGACCGTCGTATTTGGCAAAGAGATAGGTATACAAACCGCCCGCGCCAAGATTGATGGTTGTGCTGGTACCGTTTACGTGACCAGCCAACACGGCTTGAGGCAATGAGCCAAAAGAGTTGTTTGAGCGGAAGAAGGTCTGTCCAAAGGCTTGGTCGGTGGTGCCAAGGGCCATGCCAATCAAATGGTTGACATAATTTAGTCGATCAGAGTCGCCTGAAGGGATACCGAAATTTACAAAGCCCAACTCGTGGGTGTCACCGATTGTAAGGGCTCGGGCGCTGTGACTAAACGCAAGCAATGCGCCAGCCAAGACCGTGCAGAGCAGTGCGAGCTTTCGTGTAGGGATAAGGTTTATTTTCATATCGCCAAACAAAATAGCAAAGGCCATGCCAAGACGAACAACGTGCCCATTGGTTGGGTCGTAAGATGCAGGATTAGAACCTGTTATAATTGGCAACCATTTCTATTGAAACGTCGGACGGCAGCATGCAAATCGTCAAACATTCCGACAATCATTGGTTCTTTCTAGAGCGTGAGACGTAACAGGCACGTACGCAGGATATTAAGCGATCCACTTCGGGAAGTCAGATTTCCGACGCTTCGACTCGCCGTGATGGATCTGTTCATTGCCGAACAAATAAAAAACCGGGCGGATTTCGCTCCGCCCGGTCTGTTTCGGTTTCGATGAGTTCGGGTCGTCTTTAGGCCCAATCGGCGTTAGGCTGCAACAAGCTTTGCCTAATTCTCTATTCGCGCGGCAAATCCACTAGGGCATGCTTCGCTTCCGATGCGAGGGGCTCCCGAAGGCCTCCGACTAAAGCTTGATTAAGCGCGTCACGGCCTTCGCTCTTTTGGTTAGTATGTAGCTGTGACATTCCCAGATAAAAAAGGGAATTGGCATTGAGGGTCCCCTTCCTGGCGCTTTCCTGTAATAATTGAATTGCTCGCTGGTATTCCTTCTTTTCGTAGCTCAGCTGTCCTAGAAGCTCTGCCAGCTGAGCGTCGTCCGGCAGCGTCTTACGTGCTTTCGTGGCGAGATCATAGGCCGCGGCAGTTGTCGACGGCTCTTTGGCATACAGCGTGGCGAGACCCTTTTGCGCAAGTACGAAATCCGGCAATCGATTGAGAATAGCAGAGTATATGTCGGCTGCTGATTTTGTTTGACCCTGTTGCTCATCGAGGGCGGCTTTTGCCATGAGGGCGGGCAGATATTCAGGACTAGTTTGTAATTCCTTTTTGATCTCGTTCTGAGCGGCGACAAGCTCCTTTGGATTTTCAATCACTGCGGTTAGGGACAGAAATCTCCTGGCATCGGCAACCTCCGGAAAACTGGCGCTAGACGCGAGGGCTCGTTGCATTAGCTCTCGGGCCTCACTCAGCTTCCCTAACCCGAAGGCAGCCCAGGCGAGATCATGGAGTATTGACGGGTCATTTTCGCGCTGCCGTGCAGCCTCCTGAAGAAGACTGTAAGACCAAACGAAATTGCCGCTCTGATACGCGACTTTTCCGAGAATACTAGCCACCTGAGGGTCATTCGGTGTTAGCTCGCGTGCCTTTTTTGCATAAGCGAGGGCTTTGTCCTTGCTTTGAAGAGGTCCAGAATAAAGTTGCGCTAGCTTGGTTGTAGCCGAGGCCAACTTGGGATTTAGTTTTACTACTTGCTCGAAAGCCGCGGCTGCCTTGTCGGGTATTCCTTGTTTTTCATAAGCCTCTCCAAGACGCATCTGGGAAATGACATCGTTGGGATGTTCTTTTGCCATTGCTTCGAGCTGGGAGAGCGACAATTCTGAGGATGGGCCGGTGCCGTTCTTGAGTAGCGCGAGACGACGTTTGCTTTCTTCCTTGCCTGGGAAATCCTTGGCCGAATTTGCAGCTTTTTGTAGCGCAACCCTGGCTAGGTCGGTCTGTCCCATCATAGAAGCCGTCATCCCCAGGTGAAATTGGACTTCCGGACTATCAGGAAGCTTGGCAGCGCTCTCCTGAAGAATTGGAAGAGCTTGTTGATAGTCGCCGCGTTTGGATAGAATCCATCCAAAGGTATCCGCTACAGCCGGGTCGTTTCCCTGTAGTTCGCGGGCTTTGCGCGCGAAGTCGTAAGCTTTGCCGAGATCGTTCAGTTGATCGGCATACAAACAAGCAAGATTATTTAGTGCAGAAATCGAGTTGGGATTAATCGAGAGGAGGCGCTCATAGGAATCGCGCGCCTTTGCGAAATCGTTTGTTCGCTCGGATAGGAGCGCAAGTGTCATCAATGCTGATGCGTCGTTGGGATCTTTCGAAAGCTGCGTCTGCAATTGGCTGAGTGCCTGCGGAAGTTTGTTGTTCGCAACATAGGTCTGAACCAGGAGATCGTATGCGCCGGCAAAATTAGGGTCGAGTTGCAGCGTCTTTTGAAGCTCTGCTTCGGCTAAATCCCATTTCTCTTCACCAGCCAGGATTTTGCCCGCAAAGAAATGAGCTGCGGGAGAATCAGGTGCCTTTTGGAACTGACGTTGTATCCTCTGCCGTGCAACATCATAATGCTTTTCCAGCAGGTCGAGCTCGATCAGTTGATCGATTGGCCACAAGCTGTCCGGCGCGAGCTGGGCAGCTTTTTCAAAAGCCTGGCGCGCTTCGTCATTTCGCTTTGCCTGACGCAGAGTCAGGCCCAACGCCATTTGGGCTTGTGGATCCTGCGGCGCGAGCTTCGCTTGCTCGCCAACGATCACAGCGGCGTCATCAAAGCGATCAAGGGAGCCATAGGCAGCGGCCAAGACCAGAGCAGCGGGTCTTAACTCAGGATTCCTCTTCAGCAAACGTGTAATCGGTTCGATAACAGCTTCGCCATGGCCGGAACGAAGATTGACGTCCGCAAGGAGCAAAATGGCCTCGGCATAGTTTGGATTGGTTGAGATGGCTTGATCCAACACCATTTTTGCTTGATTTAAGCGGTTGCTCTGAAGGTATGCCCGCGCCAATTCGTATTTGATGAGTGGAGTGTCCGGATATGTGTGGTCCAGCCGCTCCAGGATTTCGACTGCCTTTTTCGTGTCGCCTTTCGCTAGCAGCACTTCGCTTTCCAATCTGTGGCCATCCAAATTCTCCGGATCGCGGCTAAAGACATTTTGCAAAAGTGAAAGGGCCTGATCGTAATTCTTATTCTTAAACGCAACTTCACCAAGTAAGCACCAGCCCGGCAGGTAATCGGGAGCTTTCCTGGTCATCTCGGAGGCTACTTGTCCCGCTTCCTTTGTGTCATCGGTACCTGATTTGAATGCAGCGTATTTCAGGCGTTCGGTTGAACGGATTGGCGCAAGATCAGCGGCTTTCTTGAATTCTTCGCCGGCCTGGTTCGGGTCTTTTCGCAGAAGGTACAGATCTCCCATCGCCGTGTGGGCAGCGGCTGATTTCGGATCTTTAGTGAGCGCTTGTCGAAGTGCGTCTCCCGCCGCAGACAAATCGCCCTGGCGGAGAAAGAGGTTCGCTGAAGCGAGATAGAAAGAAAGGCTATCCTTCGCGGGAAATTTCTGAAGCTGTTGCGCAGCTTCCTGGATGTCTTCCTTGGTCTGTGCCGTCTCCGTTAAAACGATAATGGCATCGCCGTTTTCCGAGGACAGCTCGAGGGCCTTCAGAGCTTCCTTCTTTGCATCGGCAAGCCGCCCCAGGGCCAGATATGAACGGCCGAGTCGTATACGATATTCAGCGTTATTTGCGTCGAGTGCGCTGGCCTTGGCCAGAAACGCTACTGCGCGAAGCGGAGCTCCTTGTTCCAGCCACATCGCTCCGATCCTTTCAAATGCGAGCACATTTTGCGGGTCGAGGCGGACCACGTTGAGGTAACTCATCTTCGCCTTGTCGTAATCGCCGGCCTTAAAATAATTGTCCGCCTCGGCGAGAAAGCGTGTCTTCTTTGCTTCCTTGGAGCACCCGACGACGAGTGTCCCAGCGAGAACGAGCGTTACGATCCTAATTACGGTTTTCGATATTTGCATTTGGAGGATGACTAGTTGTTGCTTCTGTTTGCGCGGTCTTTGGAAATACCAAGCTTTTCCATAAGCTCGTAGAGAGTCGGCCGGCTGATGCCGAGGTCAGCTGCTGTAGAAGTGATTTTGCCGGAGTTGCGTTTGAGGGCTTGCTCAATCAACTCTCGTTCGACGTGTTCCCGCGCTTGTTTGAGCGTCGTTGCAGATGATGTCGCAGGATCTCTTTCCTGATCCAACTCGAGGTCTTTCGCGTTCACTCGCGATCCGCTCGCCATAATGACGCCGCGTTTTACGCGATTCTGAAGTTCGCGGACGTTCCCCGGCCAGGAATAGCGGTTCATCGCGCGCAAAGCATCCGGAGCGAAGACCATTTTGGGGTGGCCGTTCTGATTAGCATACCTCTGCAGAAACTCGCGGGCCAGAAACACAATGTCTTCCCCGCGCTCACGAAGCGGCAAGAGACGGATGGTGACAACGGCAAGGCGAAAATACAGGTCTTCGCGAAATTTTCCGTTACCGATCAGCTCTTTTAGATCGGCATTGGTTGCGGCGACCAGCCGGGTATCCACTTGAATCTCCTGTCTTCCGCCCACCCGCTGTAACCGCTGTTCTTGAAGAAACCGGAGAAGCTTTACCTGGATGGCAGGTGGAAGCTCGCCAATCTCATCAAGAAACAGAGTGCCTCCACTGGCTGTCTCCAATAGCCCTTTGCGCTGGACGTGAGCACCGGTGAAAGCCCCCTTTTCGTGACCGAACAGTTCACTCTCCAGGAGATTTTCGGGGATCGCGTTGCAGTTGATGGCAACAAATGGACCATCCTTACGCGAGCTGCGGCGATGGATGGCTGCTGCTGCCATTTCTTTACCGGTCCCACTTTCTCCCAGCAATAGTACCGGAGCGTTGGTCGCGGCGACTTTACGAATGAAAGCAAAGACGGCCTGCATTTGCGGACTGGTACCCAGCATGTCTTCAAAAACGTCAGCGCGCTGGCTTTGCTGCAACTTGTGGTAGTCCTTCTCAAGTTCCGCGACATGGATGCATCGGCGAAGGAGCAACCTGAGTTCTTCCATCTCCACAGGCTTGCATAAGAAGTCGTAAGCACCCGCGCCGACTGCCTCGATTGCATTCTGCTTTTCGCTTTGTCCGGAAATAATGATGACCTTCGCCGTGTTATCGATTGCAAGTAAGTTCGATAACACCGCTAGGCCTTCGTCGCATTCGTTAGGTCGAGGTGGCAGACCGAGGTCAAGCAACGTTACCGCCGGTGAGATCGCCTCAAAGGCTTCGATTGCTGCATTACGGTCTTCGGCGAAATGGACGTCGTAGCGCTCGCTAAGAGCCCATTTCATCTGCGTCCGGATGGCTTCGTCGTCATCCACGATGAGTATTTTCGGTTTCATGCTGTTTGACACTTCACGGGCAACATTACCCGGAAAGTTGTTCCGACCCCCAGCTCGCTTTCGACGTGAATCTTCCCGTGATGCGCTTCGACGATCGTCTTGGATTGAAACATCCCAATGCCTAATCCTTTCTTCTTCGTGGAGCGGAACGGTCGAAAAAGGGAATTCTTGATAAACTGCTCAGTCATTCCGCATCCGTTATCACTTACCGAAAAGGCTACCCAGTCGCCCTGTCGGGCTGTTTCTACCGTGATCCGGCCATTCATGCCGATCGCGTCGCGCGCGTTGAGAAGGAGGTTCGTAAACACGCTTTGCAGTTGTTGTTGATCAGCCGATATCTTCGGGATCTGGTCAAACTTGGTCACCAGGCTGGTCTCGAGTGTTCCATTCAGGCTCGCAAGGGCTTCTGTGAGGATGAGATTGAGGTCCAACTCCGCCGGCTTGAGGCGTAACTCATGGCGTAGCGCGTTCATCCGGTTGATAAGATCGTTGATCCGACTTGCAGCGCTTCCAATTCCGCGGAAAGCGTCCTGCCGGAAAGCGGGGTTATCGAAGTGCGTTGGCAAATTTTCCAACATGAGGCCGAGGGTTGAGGCTGCGTTTTTTAGGTCATGGATGAGGAATGCGGACATGGTCTGGAACGCTTCCATCTCTTTCCGTTCCATGATCTCTTCTGTGAGTCGCAATTTCAGAAGGCTCGCCGCTACTTGCTCGCCGATGCACTTTAACAAGTCCATCTCTTCCGCCGAATAGCCCAGGCCTCTAACACGGTCAGCGAGAACGATCGTCCCGAGCCAGTGCTCTCCTCCAACCAGCGGAACACAAATCGGACTGCCGCCACTCCGGAATTGACCGTTGCTTTTTTCCAAGAGGTCACGCGCCCACTTTTCCTTTGCTCTGCCGAGATCGAATGGACGCGACAGCTTTGTTAGTTCTGCCGAATTGAGCTCTGTTCCCGGGATGAAACTTACAAGATCTTCGTTGTGCGCCTGTTCTGCGATGGACGTCGAACTTACTCGGATCAGGCGCTCCCCTTGTTCGTCAACGAGCCAAGTCGACACGGACAGCGCACCAAACGTCTCTGAAATCAGCCGCGCGGCGATGGTGCCGAGCGCTGTTTCATCCAGCGCAACTGCGAGACTTCTGGTGAATCGCGCCCAGATTTGCCGGAAATCATGCTGCGGCCGCTTGAAATGACGGCTGATGAAAAGCTGCAAACTTTGGCGAGCTCGTTCGGATAGCAGTAGCATGGCCAGAATGGCCAGGCCAAGAAGGACAACAAAGGCTGCAATTGGAAAACCGGCGGCGCCTCCGAAGCGAGCAACGATTTGAGCCAGTCCGCCGACAACAAAAAGATACGCTCCGGTGAGCAACACTGTGACCGAGGTGTGCAAAACCGCACGTGACGGATAGACATCAATCTCGTTGAATCCGTTCCGGATGTAAGCAACGCCGATCAGTGCACATCCGATAAGAAGGGCTGTCGCTTCGACGGTGAGTTGGCTCGAGCTGTAGTCAGAGAAAAGAAGAGCCTGACTTCTGGTGTAGATGCGGGCACCAAAAATCACACCGAGCCCTAAAACCAGAAACTTGATTCGCCAGCGCATCGTCCCAACCGCAGCTCGGAACGTCCGCTCGATATTCATCAAAACTAAAACCGTCGAGACGAGAATCAGAACGTTCAGAATTATTGCCGGTTCAGTAAGCCTCAGGCCCCATCCCCCAACAGGTGGGTCGTAAGGAACTATGTCGAAGAAAGACCTGTAAAGAGCCGCAACCGACCACACCGGAATCAAGAAGGCGCCGGCAACAAGCCACCGCGATCGGGCGAGAAAATCCCGATAGTTTGCTCTGGAATACGTGAGGCTAAAAGTTAGCCAGAAGCCGGGAAGAAATGACTTTGCCACCAAGCAAAGTGTTTCCCAGCGTGCCGCCGCCTCGGGGAGAAGCGCGATGCTTCCTATTGCACCGAACAGACTTTCCACGGCGAAGACCGACATCCCAGCCGAGAAACACCAGGTCGCAAGCGAACGCTCCTTACGACACGCCGCAGCGGCTGCCAAGGCAGCGCTAAACATACCGGCGGCCAATGCTAATATGGTGTTCGGACTCACAGCTGGCTTTGAGCTAACACGGTCGGTCGCGTCGCAGCTCCAGCTACGACACGAGTTGCCTCGCCATCATTAAATCGAAATCTCATTCGGCAAACGGAACGCTCTCTGGGTGTGAAGCGCAGCGAAATTGAGTCCAGCTTACGTCTCAGACGCCGGAGAGCCGGGTCTCTCCAAGGTTTCTCCGGAAACAGGGGGGCTAAGTTCCCCAAAAAACTCGCTTAAAACAAAAAAAGCCCAGCCCCGAGGCGAGCTAGGCCGACGAAGAAGTTCCGCCCTGCTACAAAGCTCAGCCCGATTTCAGTGACCCAGTTCGGGTCTCACCCTTGTTCAGCCACCACAACAGCAGCAAAAATGGAATCAGCGAAAGTACAAAGAAGAGAGGACCCCCACGGGTGTGAATTGGGCTGTGAATCATCTGCGGGCCTACGTTTGCACAGAGCAGGCCGATCACGAGAATTCGGAAGCCGTTCCGTAAAATCCCGAGCGGAATGACGAATGCCACGAGCACAACGCGCCGCCACGAGGTTTTAAGGAACAGATTGGCCGCCAAGATGCTGGTCATCACCAGCACCAGGCTCGATCGAATACCGCTGCATTCTTGTGCAACCTGAATGGTAATGTTCGGCAATTGGAAAACGGCGCCATCTCGGAGAAAAGGCGTACCGCTCAACTGGAAAAGGAGGTTGGCCACTTCGGCCGAGGCCGACTTGGACGCTAACTCGAGAGCGTCTCGCATGGGATCCGGCATCGGCACCATGAAGAGAAGGTAGGCCAACGGAAAAGCGGCCGAGCGCATCCAGGCGCGCCCAAAGAAGAAAAATCCTCCCGCCGCAAGGCAGCAAAGGAACGACAGAGTCACTAGCGCAAGGCGAGAATGATCGGCCGGCGCTGTCCCTGCGAAGGTCAACCAGTATGAGAATACGAAAGTGCCGGCGGCGGCGGCCAGTGACACAATTGTGAGCCGATAATCTGAAACGTAGTTTTTGGGCAATTGACTCCGCCGAGTGTAAAGCAGGTAACCAGACACAAACGGTACGAGCAAGATGTATGAATACAGGTCGCTCCTCGCTGCGTCATTCGCCAGCGCCCAAAGGTTTTGACCAAAAGCTGCCAGCAGTACGATCAGGAAACACGCGCTGCCCCACAGTCGCCATGTGTTCGCGTGATTAGCCGTCACAAATTGGGAGACCCTTCCCGTTTGCGCGGAAAGAATGGTTTCGCGAGCTGTAGCTTCGTTTGATGAGGGGGCCACTTTTAATGGTGTCTGTCTGCTAACGTCAGGTGATAATTATCGATCTACCATCCCGGAGGTTAATGGGAGCGAACCACGCGTCCCTGTGTTCTTAATACGTATAAGTCAACCCGGCGAAATAACGATTTCGCGAATACCCGGGAGTGGATCCCAGGGAACCTTGCGTAGTGTGCGCGTAATTCAAACCGAACGTGAAATGCTTGTTGATCGTATAGCGCAAGCCGACAGAAAGATCGAAGGAATCCTGCGTACCTGCGCCCGAATTGTCATCGTGGTGGTAATAGATTCCTGTGGTTGAGTTGAGCCGTGAAGTCAGCCCCCAGTTTAATACAACGCCTGTGCGCAGCGTCTGGCGGACCGACACTCCTTGCGAATTGGGCGCCTCGAAGCCGTAGCTGGTCGTCCAGATCAGTGAATGATTGCTGCTCACATACCCCAGCGACCCTTCCATGTAAGGATCGGCCCTGTCTCCCACATTTTCAACAGAGCGAAACGCTTCACCCCCGAGCGCGTGAATGACCAGATGTTCGGTCAGGCGATGGTCGAAACCACCCAAAACATAGTTAGTGGTAGAATCGGTCGGGGCAGTGTCGTAATTGATCACTTCATAGCGGTAATTGGCGAGCAGATTGGTGCGGCTCGTCAGACTAAATTGAATCTGCTCTCCGAACGTGTTCTGAAAACGGTCCTGAAATGATCCAAGCGACGACTCTTCGTATTTGACGCGCTGGAAAGTATAGGTCGTCACAGAGGAAAGTCGCGACGTCAAGTGATAGGTGAGCGCAAGAATGTCGTTCGTGTAAAAGTAAGCGGCACGGACATTCTCCGGGCCGACATCGGACTGAAAGTTGGGCTCAGTTTGGTACGCGCCGTAAACACTGGCATAAAGCGAAAGCCGTGTGGAGAAGTAATGCGTAAGCCCCATGGTAACATTTCCGGCCGTTTCATCCTGGCCGGACACATCGAAAAACTGACTGAAGCGCCCGACACCCAGCAAATAAAGCTCTGTCGCACCGCCGGGTCGATCGTAAGTGAGAACAACGTTCTCTCTAGTAAACCAGGACGCTTCCGGAACATTGCTCAGAACAGGATTGTCGTCGTACCCTGCTTCGACGCCGGCTGTGATTTGAAGTGGAATAGCAGGCAACCATCCCGCACCAGAGGCTTCAAATGGCGAAGCAACTGCATCCTGACCACGGGTGTGTGCCGTTTGTAGAGCAAGCAAAGCGACGATGAGAAGCGCAAGCGGTAGCGAATCGACGCGGTTACGAGCCTGGCGAATTCGACATGGCAAAATCATGTTTGCGCCCTGCCGGCATCTCGATCAAAACAAGCTGCGTGAAATATAGATCACGTCACCGTCCTGGACATATTCTGGATAGACAGGGTTGCCGTGAATACTCCGCCGAAGATTTATGGTCTCGGTACGCTGTACGCCGTCAATTATGCGGGTCAGATGCACATTGCTCGCGCTGCCGTAGTCACTCACTCCGCCCGCTTCCATAATCGCTTGATACACAGTCGTGGGGCGATCAAACGCATATTTACCCGGCCTGTTGGCAAATCCCGATACGATTACGTTTGCAACGCCATTTTCCAAGGCGACCACAAGATCGGGGTTATCGAGGTGCGGTTCGTAAAGGCTAACGAGTTGGTGTTGAAAATCGATGACTCTCTTACCGCCCGCCTGCACTTCACCAATTAGCGGCAGACTTACCTTGCCGTCCCGGCGAATCTTCTGTACCTGGTCCAGGTCGCTCTCTTCCGCAAAGGAAATCTTAATGACATCTCCGGGGGACAGCCGTACGGCTGTTCGGGGGCCTGGTGGATTTGGCAGAGGCGGCCACGGGCTCTGGCAACCGCCGTATGTGAGTGCCGTAAGAATCAGAACAGCAAAAAGCCAGCAAGACTCGCGCAGCGCACCTTTGCGAAAAACTGTACCGGTGCCGGGCAACGGTCGATCGTCGGACGTATGTTTCCTTTCGTCGTGTATCATGCAGCGTCTTTATTCTATAAACGTGTCAATAGGCAAGATAAATGCGACTGGAGATGCGACCGCTGGTCCAGCAATCGCAGGGATGTTTTGCTGAAAATCGCGCCGCCTGGCAAATCTTTTCCTACGCCTTCCAAACTTTGCCTGAGGCAGTTTGCGCGCCGGCCATCGCGTTTCGAGTATCCACGATGCACCGGGCCCAATCGCCGAGTTCGTGATAGTTAACCGACGAATGGTTCGTTGCGATAAGCACAAGATCGAACCCTGCTATTGTCGCGCGGTTCCATTCGACAGATTTTCTGCCGGCGAAGTGTGGGTGTTCGCGGGTTGGTTTGATCACTGGAACGTACGGATCGTAATAGGCTACATCTGCGCCCCGTTCTGCCAACAACTGCATCAACGCGTAGCTGGGCGACTCACGCTCGTCATCGACATTTGGCTTATAAGCCAAACCTACAATCAAAATCCTGGAACCATTGATGGCCTTGCATTGGATGTTGAGAGCGTCCGCGACCACCCGCACGACGTGTTCGGGCATTCGCGTATTGATCTCGCCGGCCAGCTCAATGAAACGCGTATGTTGCCCATATTCGCGAGCTTTCCACGTGAGATAAAACGGATCGATCGGGATGCAGTGTCCACCAAGCCCAGGGCCAGGATAAAACGGCATGAACCCGAATGGCTTCGTTTTGGCTGCCTCGATCACTTCCCAGATATCGATGCCCATCGCGCCGTAGACCAACTTTAGTTCGTTGACGAGCGCGATATTTACACTGCGAAAAATGTTCTCCAAAAGTTTTGTTGCCTCGGCGACGCGACACGAAGAAACAGGCACAATCCTGTCAATCGTTTTGCTGTAAAGCGCTATGGCGCGCTCAAGGCACGCCGGGGTGTGGCCGCCGACTACCTTGGGAATTAGTTTCACCTTGCTCTGCTCGTTGGCCGGGTCTTCTCGCTCCGGCGAAAAAGCCAGATGAAAATCTACGCCAGCCTTCATTCCCGAGCCCGCTTCCAGGACCGATCGTAAATCCTGATCCGTTGTGCCAGGATACGTGGTCGATTCAAGAACTACCAGCGCCCCCCCGGAAAGATACGGTGCAATTGCGTGGCCGGTATCAAGAACGAATGAAATGTCGGGTTCTCGATTCTTATTCAAAGGCGTCGGCACACAAATAATGACCGCCTCAACTTCGCTGATCCGGCTGAAGTCAGTGGATGCGGAGAGCCCCTTTTTACTTACAACTTCCTCGATTGTCTCCGACGCAATGTGCTTGATATAACTGCGCGCCTTGTTGATCGAATCCACCTTGCCGGAATCAATGTCCAGCCCCAGGACCTCGACATTCGCGCGAGCAAACTGGATGGCCAACGGCAAGCCGACATAACCAAGACCAACAATAGCTATCTTCATTGCCGGCTGCTAAAGGGATGTTGAAAATGTTCCGCGATTCTCTTCATCGTGTGGCGGAGCTGGAGGATAAAAAAGAAATCGTGCGTACAGGTACGCAATGCTCTCGCCAAGTACTTCTCGAACTCCGTCACTGTAACGCCACCAATGTTTGGGATCATAATCAGGGTTTGGAACGCCGATGATACCCACAGGAACCCGCCGACCAAAAACTTTCTGATATAGCAACTGCGTTCGACGCGCATGCAGATTTTCAGTGACAACGTCGATGCCAGATACATGCATATTGTGATCACGAAACCAGTTCCGCAGCGCGACCGCTGATGCATATGTTCTGTCGCGGTCCATCACGCGGGAAGGAACCATCTGTACGGATTCGTTTGTCAGGCCGTATTTCTTCAGGAGATCCGCGCCCACGCTGGCTGACGTTTGATAATCATTGACGTAACCCCCGTTTCCCTCAACGGGGCCACCTGTCGTAAAGATCTTCTCATAGTGGTTAGTTTGGAATTCCTTTAACGCCGCCCGGATTGCGTATTCATGTATCCACCCTTCGACCACGAGGGCGCTTGCGTTTACACGGTGCGTGGTCGCGAGAAATGGGTAAATACGAGAAAAACACAAATAAAGAGTCACAAAGAGTGCCAGAAGAACGATCAATCGGCCTGGCCATGACAATCCCCACCGCTCCTTCCGTGTAAGAAGTCCGCAGATCACACTCAATGAACCGCGACGACCGTCGCGTCCAACTGCGCGATCACTGCAGCCATCACTTGTTCAACACTGATCGCAGCGGTTGCGCTTTGATTGTGATCACGCTTGTAGAAAAACTTCTCGAGAAGTGGCGATACGATCTTTTGTTGTAACCCGTATCCGTATATTTCCCACGGACTGGTACAAGTGAAAATGGAGACGCACCGCACACCACTGCCTAGAGCCAGGTGCATGGGCAGACTATCACCAGAGACCAGACAACTGTGACCCTGCACATCTGCAAGATGTTCCAGCAAGGTGAGTCGTGTCTGTAGCACATTTACCGTCAGACCTGCCGATTCCAGTTCGTTCTTCAACTCTTCGTAATAGGCCCACTTCTTCATCGGCCAGACGGCGCCGGCAGTGGCTGATATGGCGACGTGACCCCGAAGCCCCGTTGGTTGCGATGGCGGCAGGTAATACGGTTCACCGCTAAAGCCAAGACCGAGACCGGCAAAGATCAGCTCCTGATACGTGCGCCGGTTTAAGAGTTTAAGCCGATCTGCTTCCTGCCGCCCATGAGCGCTAATCAAGCTCAGGTCAAACCAGTCGCGTGAGTCTGACGTATAAGCAAGTTTGTCGTTTCGGTCCAGATGTGCGCCAAAGAGTTGTTTAAACTCCAGGTGCTTCAAAAACCGGCTCGTCTCCAGATCGTCCTCAAGGTTGATCACGAGATCGTAGACTGTATCGGCTATGCCTCTTCGATCTTCCCATGACACACATCGCACCGGTCGATCAATTCCTTCCAGTAGCGATAGATTACCTTTCGCGGTGACCCAGCTGACTGGTCCATCGAATCGCCTGAGCAAAGGCGTTGTCCTTACAACATCGCCGGTCGCTCCGAGCTTGATTATCAACACACTCATTTGATTTGTCAGATGTTACTTTTTCTCTTGCTCCTGTGGCTTATTCTAAGAATGATGAGTGAACAAAGCCTAAATATCTACCAGAGGGCACGCCGAATGTTTTAAGGTCTTAGCTGGACAATCCACGACCGCGCTCGAGTGAATACATCATCTTATCGTAGGTTCTCAGCGCCGAAGACTTGACCCAATTGTAGGCCGATTGCGTCTCTTTCGCAGTCGTAAAGCCGAAGAGTTTTTCAATCCAGAGGTATTTCCATGATGCCCTGGGAAGTGTTAGTCGCCCTCCTAGCGTGCCGGCAAGTTGTTGTGCTTCCTCAATTAGATCGGGACGATTCGGATAGAAATGATGGAGCCACGTTTGCAAATAACCGAGACATGCTGTCCGGGTCCTTTCGCTATCTTCGAGTGAACGGAGATATTGGACATGCAGTTTCAGAGAAATGAGTAAGGAATCCAGTTTCTTGTTAGACCGTCCAATGTGGCTAATGGACTTGGATCCGACATCGCGATAGTACGATTTTGCGTCTGGCACAAACTGAATACTATCTGAAGCTAGGATCACCCTGCAGAAATACTCTCCATCGTTGTCCCGAAATAAGCGAGGATCCCATGGCCCGGCGGCTTCGGTAAGCGCACGACTTACCAGCCAATTGTCCGTCTGCATATGCAAATTGTTGGCCATCTTTCTGGTTAGCCATTCCACGGGGGAGAGGTCGTGCCATAGAAGCGTTGGGATGAACTGCGCTTTGCTCGGTCGGTAAATAAAGTATCCCCACGCCCCCGAAAGCAGTGTTCGGTCACTCAATCCATTCTTAATTCTCCGCACCTGGCGTTCGATTTTGTGAGGATCGAGAATATCGTCAGCGTCCAGCCATTGAATGTAATCTCCCCGGGCCAAGGAGAAGGCAGTATTTCGCGCCACTGCCGCGCCTTGATTCGGCTGGGTTACAACCCGAACTTCATTCGATTCGAATTGCTGCGCGACCGCAAGAGTTTGATCGGTGGAACCATCATCGACGACGATGATTTCGTTATTACGCCACGTCTGTGCGATTGCTGACCTAATCGAATCGGCAAGCCACCGTTCGGCGTTATGAGCCGGAATCAGGATAGAAATAAACGGTTCCACCTTAACGCTTTTCTGTGACCACCAAAGACGGTGAGTTCAGAATGCCACCTGGCGGATATTAACCGTTGCCACTGGCAAATCCCTGCGCGCGATCGGAACATCGATTTGCATGTTTCTAATACGTGAACGGTAACATTGAAGCAACCACACAATCATGAGGCCAAACCGCTTCTAGCAATTGACCGATCAACTGGCATTGCATCGTAGCCAGCGTGCTTCAAAAAGCTGTTAGACTCCAGCCACTGGGAACAGTTGGACCGAACTCACCGCCGAGGTAAACGTTGTTGTTCAAATACCAGATAGCTGTTTGACGGGTGCCGGCATTGTAAAGCACATAGTCCGGCTTGCCGTCTCCGTTGAAGTCGGCTGTGGCGACAAAGGTCCAGCCACTGGGAATAGTGGGCCCTGATGCGCCCCCAATCAGCGTTAGTCCTGATAAATAACCAATGGCTGTTTGACCCGTACTGGAGTCAATCACGGCGTAATCTGGGTGCCCATCCCCATTAAAATCGGCCACACCAATCAAGTTCCAGCCAAGTGGAAGCGTTGGTCCATAGCCGGTGCCAACGCGA
>Ga0081455_10000582_pt1 | contig 47687 bp, 53 predicted proteins | sample TabmetS3T2R1_FD_70207 | JGI IMG/M metagenome (GOLD analysis project Ga0081455, IMG submission 70207) | Tabebuia heterophylla rhizosphere microbial communities from the University of Puerto Rico - S3T2R1 | ecosystem: Host-associated > Plants > Roots > Rhizosphere ...
ACGCGACATTTCTCGGGCGCGCGATTACAGCGAGGCCACTGCTGAGCAGATCGATCAGGAAGTGCGCAAACTCCTCGATGACGCGTACCACCTGGCGAAGGAAACGCTCACAGCGAATCGCGAGAAGCTCGAGGTAATCGCAAAAGCCTTGCTTGAGTTTGAGACGTTGGACGGCTCGCAGATCAAAGAAATCGTCGATCACGGTCGCCTGATCAATCCGCCACCAGGCGCATCACCACCGCCCGGCAAAAAAATGCCGGCCGAAAAACCGCCCAAGCAAGTCGTAGCCGCGCCCGACGTCACTCCGCCGCTCCCCGGCGCACTTGGCGGCGCCCCCGCGTAATTGTCATTCCGAGCGATAGTCGAGGAATCTCAAGATTCAATTTCGCTTTCTTGTGGCGAGCTGTCGCAGGTAAGCTCGGGGACATGTTCCTCATTTTTTTCAACGGACAAATCCGTAAACTCAAGCCGGATTAGGTTCAAAAATTGCGTCTTTAAAGGCGCAAAAATTGGACCCAATTCTCGTTAGGCCTATGAAGACGCGAGTAGACTACGACACCGCGCTCAAAGTCGTAGGTTTAGTTATCGACGCTTGGGATCCGTATGGCCTGCTTAAGGGTGGTGCTCCCTCAGATGAATTCCATTCGGAGATCGAGAGTCTTGTCACCCGGATTCGGCGCATCCGGTCACCGGAAGACGCAGCCAAGGAGACTTCGACTATCTTTTCTGCCGCGTTCGAGCCTCAGTATTTTACCCTTGCTGCTTGCACAAAGGTCGGCACGAAACTATATGATCGTTTGAAGGAGGCCGATCTGTTATCGACGCCCAAGGCCTAACCATGCGATGGAGCGAACCGCGGCCTCGTCCGCCGTCGCTCATCTTGTTCTCGTTAGACGACTAACACGCGCAACGACGGTCGTGAAACGAATTCTTAGATTAATTTTGGTCTCGGCCAGCGCGCTAGGGTTGTTTAATCCGGCGAAGGCGTGGTCGCAAGAGACGGTAATGGCGACGCTCGAAGGTCCGAGTGAATACACGGTGTCGGGTGATACCGAATGCGGCGGCAAAGCTACCTCAACCATAAAGCCCAGTGAACGATTCATCGCATCAAAATGTGACGAAAAGAACTGCGAAGTGTATCTCAAGTCGGGAATCCGCGGCACCATCCCTCGTAACAGGATTCGTGTCCTGTCGGGTGAACCGCTGGCAAGGCTGAACTTCGAGAGCTGCAAGAAAGAATGGCGAAAGTTGCAGTCTAAACGGATCAAAACGAGCGCCGATGACGTCGTTGCCTATTCGGCGAAGAAGTATCATCGGATGCCAAACTATTATAAGACTCTAGTGCAAGCCAGTGAAGGGGATGCAAAAGCATTCGGGCAAATCAGTTCTCTCCAGATGGACGGAGAAGCCGGCGAAGGGAATGAATGGTATACTACTTGGGTACTTCTTCATGTCGCCGGCGATGACACTTTCGCCAAGCTGCTCGCCGGGCAGTCTCCCGAGTTGCGGGAAGGGTACGCGAAGATTTTTGCGTCTCCAGAACCACCGATTTCAAATCCGAAGCCGTACATCAAACTACATTTCCCGAAAACTTACGCGGTTCTTTACGGTAAGTAGCTCGGTGAAACGAGGCCTCTCCTCGACAGCAATGGAAACCTCGGCGCGAAGCCACCTGGCGAGATCAGCGATAGCCGCGGCTTATCATCTTTCTCGTTAGATGATATCGCCCAGGGACCTGCGTCAGCAGAAAAATTTCATATTACGATGGCCTTCACCTTGCGGATGCGAAGGGCCGTGAGCAGCCTCTCCCACCAACTGTTGCTGTCGTAGTTAGATTTAACAGTGAGGCCGGTGAGGCGAAAGATCGTTCGCCGATTGCGAATATTGACGCAGATCGTGCGCTTATAAGTTTCAAAGAGATGCCTATTACCTTGGTGGAGGCCAACCACGACGGAGGAAAGGTCCCGTGTGGGAAAATTGGCGATCTTGCCATCGAGCGAGCCGCCCTCGTAAAGGAGTCCGAGCGTCGTCAAAACCCTGTGCTCCTCAGCGCCACCGAGTGTAACAGATTTCTCTGGGAACCGGGCCGTGATCGCCCTCATGGACGTCGTGTTCATAGTGTTTTCCTTTAGTTGGTTTCGCCTTTCGGTTGGTTGACTCGATTGCGGTCTCCTGTTCTAAAGATGTTTTGGGCGGACATTTCAAAAAAAATGAATTTTTCACCACGCAAGACAATTAGATGGTGAAAACACTTATCGTCTGCAACGATAGCCGTGGCTTATGATGTTTTCTTCCCGCGAAAACACCCTTCGGGCTTCCCGTCCATGTCACACCGCTGCCCGCGGGCTCCGTTCTCTTTCTCGTTAGGCGTTTATTAAACCCGCGCGAAGAATTTCAAAGTAAACAAGTATGTCGAACCAAAAAAACAAAGGAGACAAATATGCCAAAGACAAAAAAGAGTATTGTATTTTGCCATGGGCTCTGGGCCGATGGCTCGTGCTTCAGTAAGCTGATCGTCCCCCTTCAGGCGGAGGGGTATGAATGTATTGCGACGCAGCACGGCCTCAACACAACGGCGGAGGACGTTGCCGTGACGAAAGAAACCATAGGCCGAGTCAGCAGTCCTGTTATCCTCGTCGGCCACTCTTATGGCGGAAGTGTTATCACCGGCGCCGGAACTGACGATCGTGTCGTCGGGCTGGTTTACATCGCCGCGCTCGCACCGGACGCCAATGAAACGACTCAGACGCAGCAGTCCAACTTCCCGAAGACGGACATTTTTTCCCACGTCGAAGTCGTCGACGGACGCATCTGGCTGCGCCACGAGGCCACCAAATATTTCTGCGGCGACCTTACGGAGCAGGAGCAGAAGCTCGTTTGGGCAACCCAGGGCGCCCCGAAACCCGATCTGTTCGAGGCGAAAGTCGGGGGAACTGCTTGGAAGTCGAAGCCGAGCTGGTACATCGTCGCCAAACAAGACCGAACCGTTCATCCTGATTTGGAGCGCTTCTTCGCCAAGCGCATGGGCGCAACCGCCTTTGAGTGCGATAGCAGCCACGTGCCGATGCTTTCCCAGCCGGACTTCGTGCTCGACGTGATCCGCAAGGCCGCTAACGCCTAACCAAGTGATGGAGCGAACGGCGGACCGCCGTACGCTCGCTTGTGAGATGACTTCTACACTTCCACTCCGAGCGACGCACGGTCTCGTCCGCCGTCGCTCATCTTATTCTCGTTAGATTCTCTCTCTCGTTAGACAGAATCGTTTGTAGCTATGAAATACCTTGTCTGGCTTCTGGCCGTTGGATTGCTCGGCATCGTCGCACTCATCATGGCCGGCTATTGCCTATGGTTGACCACTACCTCTCTTTCGTATGCGCGCGTGAACACTGTGGAGAATGAGCTTTTGCTGTCTCTCGGCGTTTTTTTACTCGCATCGGCCGGTTCAGTAGTGATTTTCATGCTCTGGGTTCGATCAAGGCAGGCGAGGCCCAGTTCGAAAACAACGATAACCCCGAAATGATCTCTAACTAATCGATGAAGCCAACCGCTCTTTTCGCCGTGGTGCCTTAGCTTTTTTTGCTCGCCTTCGGCTTGGCTCGCTGTTGCAATCCTCTCCTTAGCAAGACTGATGCCCACCCTGATGAAAGCTTTTCGATCTGTCACTTCCGTTGTCGGCATCGTGGTCTGTATTTGCGGATGCGCCACTTCGGGCGCAGACCGCGTCGTTCAAATCGGACCGAACACTTACAAGATGGGCGGTCTTGGCAAGTCTACTGATTTTTCCGGCAGTGCGGTCAAAGCGCGGCTCTACCAGCAAGCTGCGGAGTTCTGTCGGAGCAAAGGTGGCGAGATGATTCCCTTGAACAGCACAGCACAGGACTCGAAACCCGGACAGAATGCATCTGCGGAGATTAGGTTCAAGTGCGTGCCTTCAAGCAGATGATCGTGCGAAGAAGTCTTTCTCTTCGTGCCCTTCTACCAGCTTCCCGCCGCGATCCTTCTTCTGGTCGTGGTATTTTTTACCCGCCCGCGCAGACGCGGCAGCTCCGGTGCCTAACCAATCGATGCACTCATCCGCCGATCACATGCGCCGCTTGCGACTGCTGCGATTGTTTGTTCTCGCTTGGAAATCGACCGTTTAGTATTCATTAGGAACATGAAACTCTCCATTTTTCTTCTGGCTACCGGTTTGTTGGTTACCAACGCGTCCGGCGGATCCGATGGATTCGACGACATTAAATGCGGTTCTGACATTGCGAAGGCGCTCGTTGGAAAACACATGGCTAAGCAAAAGGTTGTCGACCTAGAAAAACGGCACGCGGATATCGGCCTTAAGGATCTCGGCGCCGACGAGATTTCTGATCGCTTGTCTACCATATCGTGGTTGATCTGCGGATCGGAGTTTTTGGTTTTGGCAGATGGACCGATCGTCCGTGACGCCGTGAAGGTTCCGGCACATTCCAAGAAGGCCCCTTTTTTCAGCGGCCACTGCGAGTTCAACGGAAAAGAAAGCAAAGATATCGTGGTTGCGATTTTGGATAATGAGAAAGAGACAAACGCCTACCCGCTTCCTGCGAAAGTGGCGTGGAAAATCGATCAAAAGGAAAAGAAGTTTGTTCCGATACCGGTCGAAGGTCTTCGTTGTCCGCAGGACGGCGTGTCCAGCGAGGACAGCGGTCTGTGATTAAATTATTCCAACGTGTGAAATGAGACTGCGCGATTTCATCCTGGCGTTGGGTGCGCGCGGACAAGTTGCCCTGATAGTAACAGCTTCAAGATTTCATCACTCCGCGCGGCGATTCGCTGTCATATGTGTACTCACTTCCGCAGCCCTAACCAGGCGGCAATTGCCAAATGAGATAAGGAGTTCTGAAATGAAAGTCTTGCTAATGATAGTGGCGGGCGCGTGCCTTTTGGCGTCCGGTTTCGCTCAAGAAACTACGTCGGAGCACAAAGGCCAGGTGCCGTTAATGGTGTCCTTTACCGATCTGAAGTGGGTGCCGCTCCCCGAGAGGAAGGGCATGCAGTTCGCCGTACTCTCAGGCGATCCCAAAACAGGGGCATACACGCAGATTCGCAAAGTCCCTGCCGGGACAGACAATCCGCTCCATTCACACAGTAGCGAGATCACGAACGTGATCATTAGCGGGATCTGGTACACGGGTCCGAACTCGACCGCGGCCAAAGATTTCGGTCCGGGCTCGGTCATCACCATGCCCGCGGATTGGCTCCACGTGAGTGGCTGCCGCCCCGGAAGTGAGTGCGTGTTGTACCAACAAGGCAAAGGAAAGTTCGACTTTAAGCCCTCTACAGCACCTGCTCCTGGCAAATAGTTCGCAAATTCTGCAGCGGCGAAATCGAAAAATCGTCTAGAGCGGTCGACGAACTGCACTTAACTTTCCGGGCAAATGGAGGATGACGAAAAAAACAAGCCGCGTCTGGAGATCGGGCATGTCTTGTTCATTGATATCGTCGAGTATTCCAGGCTGCTGACGAACGAACAATCAGAAGCGCTTCAGGAGCTGAATCAGATTGTCCGCAATACGGAAGCGGTGCGTGAAGCAGAAGCAGCGGGCCACCTGATCATCTTGCCGACCGGCGACGGCATGGCCCTGGTCTTCACCGGTTCCGTAGAGAGGCCCGCCGAGTGCGCTTTAGAAGTCAGCCAGGCTTTGCGCGCGCAACCGAGCCTGCCGGTGAGGATGGGAATCCACAGCGGGCCGGTCCATCACGTCAGGGATGCTAACGCACGCGAAAATATTTCCGGAGTAGGAATCAATATCGCGCGTCGGGTGATGGATTGCGGCGACGCGGGGCACATTCTGGTGAGTAAACGCTTCGCGGACGATCTGGCGCAGCATCGTCGTTGGCAGCGTTACCTGCATGGACTGGGCGATGTTGAAGTGAAACACGGAGTTGTTGTTTCGTTGGTCAACCTTTATGCCGAGACGATTGGCAACCCCGCGCCCCCGGCGTGTGTCGCCGAGGTACGACGCACCACGCCTGCCGCCACAACAACGCGCAAAGGATTTTCTCCGGTTGCGCTTGCGATCTTTATCATCGCGGTGTTGCTCCTCATGCTTGCCATTGTGTCAGTGATTTTCACGCCGGCGATCATGCGCTCAGTTGATAAGAACAGAGCGACGTCCGCACCTCAACCAAGCGCTACTGCGTCGGATTCGTTAGGCGATGCTATTCAGAACATGGTCAAACAAAAAATCACAGATGCGTTGCAGAAAAAGCTTTCTGAGAAGAGTAACGCACCTACGCCAAAAGTAGCCCCGACCCCGAGCAGTCAACCGACACCATCGCCGCACCCGTAGTTCGAGCGCAGCATTGAATCAATCGATGAAGCCTCACCGCGAAGCAGCTTCAAAAACCGCTGCCGCTGGGACGGTCCGAAGCTGGCTACATGAAGCTACTTACGCTTCTCCGCTACGATGACAACGAGCCATCGCTCCGCTGATTACCCGCTGGGCCACACCGACGCCGAGCACGAGCGCCTGATCCGGCAAGCTGCGCGTGTCGCTCCTATCACCGAAAGATTCTTTCGTGAGGCGGGCATTGGACCCGAGCAACGCGTTCTGGATATCGGGTCTGGCGTAGGAGACGTGGCGATGCTGGTAGCCCGACTGGTGGGTCCTTCGGGCGAGGTTGTAGCCGTCGAGCGCGACCCGAACTCCATATCCAAGGCGAGTGCTCGTGTAACGAAGGCCGGATTTCACAACGTAACCTTCAACGAATCGAATGTGAACGAGATCCTGGACGAGAAGCCTTTCGATGCAGCGGTGGGCCGTTTCATTCTGATGTACCTTCCTGATCCGGTTGCAACGTTGCGCTCAATTTCACAAGTAGTGCGGCCGGGAGGAGTGTTAGTCTTTCAGGAACCAGATTGGGTCCCGGTCCTTGCGCATCTGGCGAAGCTGCCTCTTTGGTTCGCAACAGCCTCTCTTATTGATAAGACAATGCGGGCCTCTGCCAATCACGACATGGGAACGGAGCTTTGTCACACATTTGTAAAAGCTGGTTTGCCTGCGCCTACCATGCGCATGGAACTGCCTATGGGAAAGGAACCCTACCTGGCACAATGGTATTACGACACCTTATGCAGTTTGCTGCCGCAAGCGGAGCAGTTACATATGCCCATCGAGTCGTTGGGTAGCCTTGATACTCTGGTCCATAGGATGCAAGCCGAGGTTGCAGAATCGAAGACCGTTGCGTGCTGGTTTGCATCTGTCGGGGCGTGGTGCCGTAAAGCTTAGCTTGATTGAGACTGAGATGAAACGGACGTGGACGATCATTGGCGTAAAGGATGTTCCCGCCAGCTTTAAGTGGTACCAATCGCTTTTCGGCCAGCCAGAGACGGCTCCGGGCCATGACTATTTTGGTCAGATCCTGGATACGGATGGAACTGTGTTACTCTGCCTCCATCAGTGGGGCGCGCACGAGCATCCCTCGTTGATGAGTCCGGACAAGGCGTCACCTGGAAACGGACTCCTCTTGTTCTTCCGCGTCGACGACTACGACAAGGCCCTGAACAGAGCGCGCGCTCTCGTCGACCGATTCGAGGAAGAGTCCCATGTGAACCCGAACACTCAGACAAGGGAGTTCTCGCTCCGGGATCGGGACGGATACTTCGTTACAATCAGCGAGCTCTCTGCGCCCTAATGCACCCACACAACCGCTCCATACCAGACACATCCGTCATCCCGGTGTTGTATTATCCCAGCGTGCGCGAGACCGTCGCGTGGCTCTGCGAGGTCCTGGGCTTCAAGGAGCGTCTAAGCATTGGCGATCATAGGTGCCAGCTTCTGTTCGGCAATGGCTCGCTTGTCGTCGCAGAGGGCGGCCCACCATCTGGCGAAAGCGACGGCACCGACTCGCCGCGCACCCACTCCATCATGATCCGAGTCAACCAGATTGACGACGTTACCCGACGCGCTCAGAACGCCGGCGCGCAGATCCTCTCAGCGCCTGCCGATCATCCATACGGTGAGCGCCAGTGCTCCTTCATCGATCCATGGGGGCATGCCTGGACGCTCTCGCAAACAACTCACGACTCAGATCCCGCGGAGTGGGGTGGTGAGCTGCTCGTCTGAGACAGCAGAGCACACGCGGGGCTGTTGTGACTGATCTTGCAGCGTTGCTTTATGTCGCAGAATTTTGTCACGAACAGTAAGCTGCGATCCATAAAAGAATGAGGGAACGAGATAAACTGCATCGACGAAAGCGACTATGGGAGAAGAGAAGATCGCCAATTAACCGCGTCGGATTGTTTGCTGCTCTACCAATTAAGGCAGGCACGCCGATCATAGAGTTTAAAGGCCGCATTATCCCGTGGGAAGAAGGCGCAATCATGTTACTGCGCGGCGCGAACCACGTTATCAAGTTCGATGCAAGGCACGACATGGACGCCCGACCTCAATGGAGTCCGGCGGGGCACGTCAACCACGGTTGTTATCCCAATTGCGCCATCAAAAAGAAACGCGGCGGCCTCTGGTTGACCAGTATACGGCCAATCGAACAGGGCCAAGAGCTCTTGATCGACTACGACTTCGAATTGGGCGAAGAATTTGAGCCGTGCCGATGCGGGCATCCGCATTGTCGTAGGCTGATGCTCCGGAGAAAAGACTGGCCGAAATTGCGCAGGTTAATGTCCAGGGTTTTGTGAAGCAATCGGTGAAATTCAAGCTTTGCTTCAAGTGGCGCGTGGCCTATTTCTTTGACTCATGCGCCGTCAACCCCTCAGACCAACCGTCGGTGATACAGCCCCGGAATTGACATTGCCTGGCGAAACAGGAAGTATCTTTGCGCTGAGCGAGACGAAAGGCCATCCAACACTGGTGTCGTTTCTCAGTCACGCCGCTTGACCCTTCTGTCGAGTTCACCTGGTCGAGGTGATTGAGCGGCAGGCAGAGATAGCGGCGATGAACGCGGCGGTCGTTTTGATCGCATATGATCGTCCTGGTTTGCTTGGCACCAAAATGATGCGCGGACTGGATGTGCCTTACACGATCCTGTTCGATCCCGACCGCGTGGCTTATCAACGATGGGGGCTCGGCCGAACCGGGCCCTTCGGAGCGTGGCTCTCGCCCGTTCTAACCTGGAGATATCTCAAGCTTTTGCTTCGAGGCCAGCGTTTCCTGGGGTTCGCGCCAGACATGTATCAGCTCGGCGGCGACTTCATCCTTGACGAAGAGCATCGCATCACCTTTGCACATCGCATGACCAACAACGGCGACCGCGCGGAAGCATCGGTTCTCCTCGATGAGCTCAGGCGAGCGAGCGATCGCTAAGCAAGCGATGAAGCCTATAGAAGGACGATTCGCCCAACCGCTCTTTCGCGTTGCGCGTCGATATCGAACTTGCCTAGTATGATCCTCGAGTGCAGCAGAAGGCTACGTGCCCTCTCGTTAGGCAGCTTATGGAGTGTTAAATGAAAACCAAAAGAATTGTTGCGGTCTTCTTGCTGGTCCTTCCGCTCTTTTGCAGTAGCAGTATTCGAGCTGCAGACGGTTTTGATTCGGTTCGCTGTGGATCTGACGTCCGAGAAGCTCTCCTTGGTCGCACCATGTCGAACGAGAAGATTGTTGCACTCGAAGAGCGGCACAGGGACCTGGGCCTTAAAGATCTCGGCGGCACCGAAATCTCCGACCGCTTATTTCTGATATCCTGGCGAATCTGTGGAGACGAGTACGCCCTTCTTGAGGACGGAAATGTCGTGAGAGATGTGCTGAAATTTCCAACACATTCAAAGGACTCACCTCAATTCATTGGTGGATGCCAATTAAATGGCCATGATGTCCCAGGCATTGCGATCGGCGTACTCAAGAACGAACCCGGTGTTGAAAGCCTTTCGGCAGTGGTGGCGTGGAAGATCGACGAGAAGCAGATGAAATTCGTCAAGCTTGAAACAGAAGGACTTCGTTGCTCCCGCGATGGAATAAGTACCGCCGACGGCGGGCATTGAAGTTCGCGGATTCGCAATTTGTTCGGTTCTCGATGGACATGTGGAGATTTCACGCGCGAGTTGCCGCTGTCTGCATCGCCGCCTCGGTTGGCATTCTTTCCGCGGCGCGAATCGAAGCGACGCCCACCGATTACGTTTTGAAGCGCAACGACGGCAGCTCGATCTATTGGACGATTGATCGGCAAGGTGGCGAAGCGAAACAAGGCGTGCTTTTAATCGCACAAGGATCAGGCTGCATGGCAGCAACTGAAAACCCAAATATTGCGAATGCTAAGAAACTGCTACCCAATTTTGCAGTCGTGACAGTAGAGAAGTACGGCGTTGAGCCTCACGCAAAGCCCAAAGATCCCTTCGAAGGATGCCCCGCTGCCCTTTACGCGCACCACACGGTCAGCCAGCGCGTTATCGATTATCAACGTGTTCTCGATCACTTGAAGCGCGAGCAATGGTGGAACGGTCAGTTGGTGATGTTTGGAGGCTCGGAAGGCGGCGCGGCCGTTGCGATCCTCTCACCAAGGGTGAATGCAACCGCAGTAGTAATCTTTTCGTCTGCCCCGGGACATTCCTTTGCCCAATTGTTCAAGATGACGATTCCACCGGAAGTGGCTCAACACGCTGACGAGGAGTTCAAAAAAATCAAAGCCGCTCCGAACAGCGCGAACGTATGGGCGGAAATTCTTATCGATGGTGGACGGACATCTTGAATCAGGACATGACTGCCGACCTGCTCCGAACTACGTCGCCGGTTTTGCTCGTTCAAGGCGAGCGCGACAATCACGCGCCGGTCGCAATCGCCCGACAAATACGAGATGAGTTTCAGCATGCTGGTCGGAACAATTTCACGTACTGGGAGTTTCCCGGGTATGACCACGCAATGCAGGACGAACACGGAACCTCGCACTTGGACGAAGTGATGGCGCAAATTTCGAAATGGCTGACCGAACAGATTGTGTCTCGTTAGCCTGGCGGCTATGCAATTGACGGCGCGAGATTAAGAGCATGATGTTCGCGATCAAAGCCGAAGTTAGCGATCCGCGGGCGAAGACGTTCGCGTTTAGCGCACAAAAGACAATGTATGGCGGCAAGAACATCGCCAAAGGCGATACAATCTTCGTCTTCGCGAGCGAGAACGAAGGCGGGCCGGGTCTCATCGCGAGTGGCGTTGTCACCTCGGCCAAAGCGATTCCAAAGAAACGCGGGATCGCGCGGCAAACGCCACGTGTGAGCATCGTCGTCACACGCACTGCGTTGGCGAAGCGACGGCTGGGACGCAGCGAGCTCAAACTTTTTTACGACTGGAACGATGGTCGGCCTGAGACCGAGCTCAATTTCAAATTCTATCGGCAGGCAACGAACAAGATCGTCGGTATCTCGGATGAAGCGGCGGTGTTCCTCCGCCGGTTCTTTTAACGATGGGAACAAGAACAATCGCGGTGCTTGTGACGATTGCGTTTAGCGTAATCGGCGTGCTGGGCGATTATTTTCTTAAGCTCGCCAGTGGGCGAGAACAACCGCTACGGGCGAGTTGGTTTTATCTTGGCTTCGCCCTCTACGCCTCGACGGCTTTCGGCTGGGTATTCGTAATGAAACACCTGAAGCTGGCCACGATCAGCGTTCTCTACTCGGTCTCTCTTGTGCTGCTTCTCACCGCGATTGGGGTAGTGCTGTTCCGGGAGTCACTGAACTATTTTGAGGTGATCGGGATCGTGTTGGCCGTGGTCTCGCTTGTGCTATTGATGCGGTTTGCTTAGGAACCGTGGTAATCGCTTTTGCAAATATGGTACGCATCGCATTGTTTTTCGTGCTTGGACTCGCAGTGATGGACTGCCCGGTGAAGAGTCTGGCCGGCACAGTCAATCCGCAGGAAACAGGAACTAAAACAACATACCTGGTTATCTATCGGCCGGGCCCAGGATGGTTGCCCGGAAAATCTGTAACGGAGCAGCCACTCAAAGAGCACGGGAAGTACATGCTGGGTTTTTACATCAAAGGTTCCATGAGGCTGGCGGGTCCTCTTACCGACAATGCAGGCGGAGCCGTTTTGTTGGACGTTTCTGATGAGACAGAAGCGAAGGCGATCGTAACGAACGACCCTGCAGTAAAGTCCGGAATTTTCGTATTCGAAATGCACCCCTGGAAACTCCAGCCATGGGACGAGTTCGCAAAAAAAACCAAACGTGCTGCCGTCCAAACTGCGCGTAATTCTGTGAGTGGTGCCGACGCTGGTCGCGCGCAACCCGATGAGGAGTCCTTGCGAGGCTACATGGCCGGAGAGTATGACCTCGTCGGACGAAAGCCTGATTCGACCGCGACTTACACCGGACGCGTCACACTCCGAGATGAGAACGGAGTTCTACAAATCACAAGAACTATCGACGGTAAGACCGACAAATGCGTTGCTCGATTTGATACCGTCGCAGGCGACGATCATATCCCCGTGCTAAGAATGCATTTTCATTTCGACGGCAAGGAGCATGACGCCACCTACCGCTGGCAATCTGATCCCGACAATTACCCGCGATTTACCGGATACGTTTACCTTGCCGGCACTAAGTCACCCGGACTCGAAGCGCTTTTTCCAATTCATCAATGACGCCCACGGCAACGGGCGATTGAGGTCAATTGCCCCTACCTAATTGCGCGCAACGTTCGACGCTACTTCGGCGAACGCGCGTCGGCGTGGGTCTTCACGTCGCGGCGTTGTTTGTCCACGACGCGACGCAGCTCGCGCTCCATCGTTTTGAACGCGTCGTGAATCACCTTGTTAAGCGGCTGATGTGAGCCGTTGTCCTTCTGCTTTTCATCAGCGATCACTTCGTGCCCGCCTGCGACAGTCACGTCGATTCGGCATCGGTAGGGGTTACCTTTTTGATGGGTGTGATTGGTTTGCTCAACCGCCACATCACAGCGGTTGATGTGGTCGCAAAATTTTTCGAGTCGCGCGGCATAATCCAAAACGAGACTTCCGATCTGGTCAGATTTTTCCAGACCCCGATACGAGATCTTAACTGGCAGTTGCATGATTATTTAGAGTCTAAGGCGCTTCCTCGCGTTGAGGGAACAAAAATATTCGATGTATCTTGCGTTCACACTGGCTGTAACGAACGAAACCGTGAAACGAGTTTCGCCGGTTCCACTTTTACCAAATCGGATTTTACATGCTCGACGATTCGGTCGCGCACTGCCGCAGGCAAAAGATCGACAATCGCTCCATGAATTTCCGACGGCGCGGCAAACGACCATCCCTCCTTTCGATCGAGCGAAACGATTTTTGTAATTTGGTCGGCGAGCTCCTTGTGAATGCGGCGATCCATTTCTGTCGCCAGCTGCGTCCGCTCGGCGATGGAACCGGCCCCATGATGGGGGCCCGCGCCGTTGGTTACCGGAAAGCGCCCAGCCAAATCGCTCACCTTGTCTACTAATCTTCCATGCGCATCGGTGATGTTGAACGCCTGCACCAATTGGAGGCTCGGCCCGCGTGTCGGCGTCTCATTCACCCGATATGCCTTTAGCCCCCCGCGATCAGTGACGATGATAATCGAACTCGGTGTCATGACGAATCACTGACCAAAAAAACTTGGCCGCGCATTAAAATATGCGCTCTACATTTCTATAGATTAATTCGTTTCTGGCAACAAGATTGCGTTGCTGAATTTCTCTTCCGCGCAACGGCTACTCGTGGCGTGCGCGTTCTTCCTCCGCGCTGAGCGGCGGAAACTCCACGGGGCGTTTCTTCCAGGATTCCTCGCGGGCTTGCGCTTGCGTCCCGCTTACGAGCTGGAGCAAGCAGCAAACTCGACCGCCAAGATCGACGTCGTCGCCGGAAGCGAATTTTTTGGGCTCAGCGAGAAAACCGTTCGGATCCATCGTATCGAGAATCAATTGCCACTCGAGATGTTCTTGTCCGGGCAGCACAAATGGAATCGGTTCGTAATGTGCATTGATTAGCAGCAGAAAGGTGTCGTCACGGACTGGCTCCCCTTCGAAACTGAGAACATCACTGGTATCACCGCTCAACAGCATCCCAATGCAACGCACAAATGGTGATGCCCATTCCTCGTCGCTCATCTCGCTTCCGCCGGGATTGAACCACATCACATCGCGAATCTCCGAACCACGTATGCGTCGGCCCTGAAAAAATTTTGGCCGGCGAAACACCGGATGCGCATTGCGAAATCCAATGAGCTTGCGCGTGAACGCCAGCAGGTGATTTTCCTTTTCGTTGCGCATCCAATTGAACCAACTGATCTCGTCGTCCTGGCAATAAGCATTGTTGTTGCCGTTCTGTGATCGCCCCCACTCATCCCCGCCACTGAGCATCGGGACGCCCTGAGAAAGAAAAAGCGTAGTTAGAAAATTGCGCCGTTGCCGTTCGCGCAACGCGTTGATCTGCGGGTCCTCGGTTGGACCTTCCGCGCCGCAATTCCACGAGAGATTGTTGTTATCGCCATCTTTATTGCCGTCGCCGTTCGCCTCGTTGTGCTTGTCGTTGTAGCTGACCAGGTCGTTCAGCGTGAAACCATCATGGGCAGTAACAAAATTAATACTGCCGTACGGGCGTCGCCCGTTATGCTGGTACAAATCCGGGCTGCCTGTGAGCCGGTAACCCATCTCGCCGATCCGGCCTTCGTCGCCCTTCCAAAAACTGCGAACCGTGTCGCGATATTTCCCGTTCCATTCCGACCACGGCGCAGGAAAATTTCCGACTTGATAACCGCCGTCGCCTACGTCCCACGGTTCCGCGATCAGTTTCACGTTCGAAAGAACCGGATCCTGTTGAATGACCTGTAGGAACGGATGCAGCATGTTTACGCCTTCGCGATTGCGTACCAGTGTAGCGGCGAGATCGAAACGAAATCCGTCCACATGCATTTCCACGACCCAATAGCGCAGGCTATCGATCACCAGCTGCAGCACGCGCGGATGTAGCAGATTGAACGTGTTTCCCGTTCCGGTGAAATCCAGGTAGAAACGCGGCTTTTCCGGATGCAACCGATAGTAGGCGGGATTGTCGATTCCGCGAAAGCAGAGGGTCGGGCCGAGATGATTTCCTTCGGCAGTATGATTATAAACAACGTCCAGAATCACCTCGATGCCGGCGGCGTGAAGACTGCGCACCATCGATTTGAACTCGGATACCTGTTCCCCCGTTTGCCCGGCACTGGCGTATTGGCCGTGCGGCGCAAAAAATCCGATCGTGTTGTAACCCCAGTAATTCGTTAGGCCGCGATCGACCAAGACCTGGTCGTCGATGTGCGCGTGCACCGGCAAGAGCTCGATCGCTGTTACGCCGAGTTTTTTGAAATAGTCAATTGCCGGCGGGCTGCCGAGCGCCGCGTAACTGCCGCGCAAATTCTCCGGCACGTCGGGCCAAAGTTTAGTGAAGCCTCTCACGTGCACCTCATAGATTACGGAACTGTGTAACGGCGTGCCGGGTTTCTTATCGCCCTGCCAGTCAAATCCGGTGTCGACGACCACCGACTTCGGCACTCCCCAAGCGTCATCACGAAAATCCTGCGTTAAGTCTTCCTTCTCGCCCCCGATAACATAACCAAACATTTCATCAGCCCAGCTCACCTCTCCGGCGATAGCTTTCGCGTAAGGATCGAGAAGAAGTTTCGAACTATTGAAGCGCAGGCCCCGCTCCGGATCGTACGGCCCTGAAACCCGGAAACCGTACAATTGTCCGGGACGCACATCTGGCAGGAACACGTGCCAGACATGATCGGTATGTTCCGTGACCGGGATTCGAACGTTCTCTTCGGTGTCTTCGATGTTGTCGAACAAGCAAAGCTCAACGCCGGTAGCGTGCTCGGAAAAAATGGCAAAGTTGACGCCGTTTCCCATCCACGTCGCGCCGAGTGGATACGAATTGCCTAAAAACGTGCGTACCGAAGTCATAAATGCGCCGCGCATTTATCCGGTATCGAATCCGCATTGGCAAACACGAACAGCGGCATCAATAGGTTTAAAGCGACGCGAGGACGCATCGCTTTCCCGCCAGTTGTCGGATATCATGCCGGCAGTGTGAGCAAAGTCTTCCTCGCCGTATTTGTCGCAATTTGTGCCTTCGCACTTTGGTTGTACGCACACCATAATTGGCATCCGTTACCTGCGGGAACAGCAATCGATCGGATTGTCGTGGAAAAATCGGCGAGGAAATTATCGATCGTTCGCGACGGCAACCGGATCAAGAGTTATCGAATTGCGCTAGGCGGAAACCCAGTCGGAGCGAAGCAGAAGGAGGGTGACATGAAGACACCGGAGGGAATTTACAAAATCGACAGCCGAAATCCGCAAAGCAGTTTTCACCTCGCGCTTCACGTTTCCTATCCGTCAGATGAAGACAACCAACGCGCGGCCGCGAGCGGCGTCTCGGCGGGTTCAGATATCATGATTCACGGAATTCAGAACGGGCGCGGCTGGATTGGCGCCTTTCATCGTTGGAAGGATTGGACAGCGGGTTGCATTGCTCTTACCGACGAAGAAATCGAGGAACTTTGGCGGGTGACGCCGGATGGAACAACGATCGAGATTCGCCCGTAGCCGACCTATAGCCTCGAAAGCTTTCGGGATGACTCCGGTCGACGCCACCTAAAACGGCGTATCTTACAAACCCTGCAGGGCGCGCTTCGCTTTTTCCACATCCGATGGTCGCAGAACGATCAGACCTTTTTCCACTCCGCGTCCGCCAGCGAGATATGCATATTCGATGTTCACTTCGGTCTCCGCGAGGCGCTGGGCGATTTTCGCCAGCACGCCTGGTTGACTCGCGGTTTCGATCATCAACACTTCGGTCTCGAGAGCGAGCACGCCGGCCTCGCCCAGAAGCATAAGCGCCTTGGTCGGATCGCTTACCACCATGCGCACCACAGTGTGATCGACCGTATCTGACGTAGCCAGCGCGTGAATGTTAATTTCCGCTTTTGCGAGCGCTTCACACACGCGCGCAAGCGCCCCGGGACGATTTGCAAGAAAGACTGCGAGTTGGGTGGCCGTTTCGATGGAGAGCGACGCATTCATGGCGCATTCAAAGTGGTGCCGGGAATGGCTTCTGACAACTCAGGAAAATCTGACGATGTGACTCTGCTTCCATCCTAAGCCGTTACAAATTTCCGAGTGCGAACGGCACGTCGCCCAACCTCATCCGCTAATCATGAACTTGAAGAGCACGTCGAAAGAATTCGCGAGTCCCGCTAATTTCGAGATTGTCGATTCGGAGATGACCACAGTTGCCGAATCTCGTTCCGCGAAGTTGCGAACTCCGCGGCGAACTATTGGATTTGTCACGGCATCTTCCATCGTGATCGCCAACATTATTGGCACCGGCATTTTCACCAGTCTTGGTTTTCAACTGGTAGATATTCAGGCCGGTTTTCCGTTGCTCATGCTATGGATCATCGGCGGTATCACGGCGCTTTGCGGGGCGCTTTGTTATGGCGAGCTCAGCGCTGCGCTGCCACGCTCCGGGGGTGAGTACCACTTCCTCTCGCAGATCTATCATCCCGCGCTCGGATTCATGGCGGGATTTGTTTCCGCTACCGTTGGGTTCGCTGCGCCTATCGCACTCGCCGCGATGGCGTTCGGGAAATATTTTGTTGGAGTGTTCGGCGTTGGCTCGCCGGTGTTTCTATCATTCGTCGTGGTTTGGGTGGTAACAGCTTTTCATCTGCGGAATCTGCAAATTGGTAGCGCATTCCAGAACGTTTGGACGATCGTGAAACTGTTATTGATTGGTGCGCTCATCGCAGCTGGTTTTCTCATCGAGCCGAAACAAGAAATGACTTTCCTGCCGCAGAGCGGCGATGCGGGGTGGATCTTCAGCGGCGCGTTTGCGGTCGCGTTAGTCTACGTCATGTATTCCTATTCGGGCTGGAACGCATCCAGCTACATCATCGGTGAAGTGAAGGAACCGGAAAAGAATGTTCCGCGCTCGCTGCTCGCTGGAACGCTTATTGTGATTGCGGCTTATGTCCTTCTGAACGCGATTTTTCTCGCCACGACACCGAAGGAGGAAATGCGGGGTCAAGTCGAAGTCGGCTTAATCGCAGGCAAGCATATCTTCGGACCAAATGGCGGACGAGTTGCTGGAGCGATCATTTGTCTCGGCTTGGTTTCCGCGATCAGCTCAATGACATGGATCGGGCCGCGCGTGAGCATGTCGATGGGCGAAGATCATTGGTTATTACGATTGCTTGGCCGCAAGAATCCTCACGGCATCCCCACGAACGCCATTGTGCTGCAGTTGTTCATCGTGAATCTACTCTTGCTCACACGCAGCTTTGAAAGCGTGGTGCAGTACACTCAATTTAGTTTGTTGCTCTGCTCGCTGTTCGCTGTGCTGGGTGTGATGGTGTTGCGCGCCACGCGTCCAGAAATCGCCCGCCCTTACCGCGTTTGGGCTTATCCGCTGCCCCCGATTATCTTCGCTGTCATCACCCTTTGGATGATGTTTTATCTGTTGCGCTCGAAGACAATCGAATCGCTGGCAGGACTCGCGACTGCACTCGCTGGTTTGCTGCTCTATTTTTGCGCACGAAGGCGGCCACCGCGACAACGTCCCATATGAAAGCGCGATTTCTCAGAAAGATCCTGGTGATGGTCTTCTTGTCGATCGCCGTCAGTGCGTCCGGTGTTTACGCACAACAGAGTCCTCAGGTCGTGCCGCGTGCCATTCCTGTGATGCCAAGAGCGCCCGCGGCTGCCGGTCCCAATGACATCGCGCGGTTCCTTGCCGGGATGCCCGTTCCGGAGAATTCTCCGCTCGCGCCACTCACGCGCGATCCGGCGTGGCAGGCGCATGCCGCCTATTTCGAAGGCGAGTTTACCAAACTTAGACAACGGCAAGTTGAAAAGCTGCATGCGTGGCAAGCCACTTACATCCCAGAAACGATGCAGTCGACCCCGGTCGCCTTTTACATGTTCAGCGGTCCGGACTTTTTGTACGTCGATCAGTTTTTCCCGAACGCCTCGGTGTACGTGCTTTGCGGGAAGGAATCAATGGGGCCTCCACCTGATCCGCTGCGCATCCCGAATCTCCCCGGCGCGCTGGGCAATCTGGAAAACGCAATGAAGTCGTCGCTGAATACGACGTACTTCATTACGAAAGACATGAAAGTCGACCTGCAACAACAAAACCTAAACGGGGTGTTGCCGATTCTCTATGTTTTCATTGTTCGCGCCGACAAATCGATCACGAACGTGACGTTTGGGTCGCTCAACAGCAACGGCGCATTTGAAGAGGCAGCGCCGGGAAAGAAAGGCGGCAGCAGTCCCGGAGTGCGAATCCGCTATGCCGACAATCAATCGGGCAATTCACAAACGCTGTATTATTTCACCACCGATATCTCTGATGGCGGCATCAAGTCCGCGCCCGGTTTCTTGAAATTTTGTCAACGACTCGGGATCGGCTCGAGTTTTCTAAAGTCCTCTTCGTATCTGATGTTTGAGAGCGGTTTCGCGACGATTCGCGATTTCATTCTATCGCATAGCAGCAGAATCGTGCAGGACGACTCCGGAATTCCCCTGGCCTATTTCGATCCAAACAAATGGAACCTGCGTCTTTTTGGCGTTTACCTCGGCCCCCTCGATATCTTCAAACAACATTATCAGCCGAGGCTTCAGGAAATTTTTCGGCAAGGCAATCCGCCGCCGGTTGACTTTGGATTCGGTTATCGGTGGAACTACAAGGAAGCGAACTTGATCGTGGCGGATCGGAAGTGAGGCTCCTTCAAAACCTGCGAAACCACGAGTAAGGAAAATCGTCTCCCGGGCAATCGGTCGCCCAACGCGGTGGATTCATTTCGCGGTGTGGCCGCACAGGAATCGCGCCTCTGTCTGTCTTACCGCAACGGTCTCGCAGATAGCGAATGAGTTCCTCGCATGAGTCAAGCTGCGCGCGCGTTGGCTGGCCTCGATTGAAATCGCCAACCAGACAAATGCCGAGCGATATGTTGTTCAGATAATCGCTATGCACGTGTCCGCCGTTGATCTGGCGGCGCCAGCGATCGCCGACTTCGATCTGGCCATTCCCAGTGGATGTCCCGTTCCCGATCACGAAATGATAAGCGAGGCCGTTCTGCATCCGGCGCACGTGCCGATGGTAATAATCAAACACGCGCGCGTTCCCCTGCCGCGTGCCGCTATTGTGCACTACGATGAATTGCCAGCGACGCCGTTTCACTGGCGCGCGTCGGATTGCTTCGATTACGGATCTCGTCAAGTAACGGTAGTTGCCCGAACTGCGAGACCACGGCCAGAAACCTCGTCTCGGTGGAGGCGACGGCGGAGGCTCGAAGCCCTGGTCCTCTTCGAGACCCGACTTTTCGACCACAACCTGTGCGCGATCGCCACTTGGAGCACGTGGACCTTTTTGTTCGGGCGACGTTGCCGGCGTGGGTGCCGCAGCCCCGACTGCTTTCGGTGCCGGCGTTGGCCGTTCTGACGCCGTAGCACGCTCGTCCGTTGGGGCTGGCGGCGTTTTTTCCGGTTTTGGTGTTTCCTCTTCTTTTCGCGCCGATTTGGATTTCCCCGTCTTTTTCGTCTTGCGTGAAACCTCCCTGGATTTCTTTGATTTCGGCTTGGGAGTGGGCGTGTGGTGCCGTTTTGATTTTGATGTAGCCGTGGCCTCGGGCGTCTCGCGTGGCGTCGGCTTTGGCGTTGCCTCTTCTTCGCCGTCAGATTTTGCCTTTGCTTTGCGAGGACGCGCGGATTCCTGTGAATCCGTGTTATCGTCGCTGGTCGAATCCTTCTTTGCTGCCTTTGCCTTGGGAGATGGCGTCCGCGATTTCTTTTCTTTCGCAGAAGAGTCTGGTTTTTCTTCTGACTCTTCATTGGCCAATTTTGCGTGGGGAATCGCGGTTGGCGCTTTTTCCGGCGTTGCAGTTGCTTGATGTTTTTTTCCCGTCTTGCTCCTCGATGCTTTTGCTAGCGGGGTCGGAGATTTTTTTGGTTTTGGGGACGGCGAAGAATCGGTCTCGATTTGCTCGGGTTGGTTGCGCCGAGGTTTTTCTTCGTCATCAACCTGCGCGCAGAGGAGACTTCCAAGGATTACGCCGGAAACGAGCGCAGTTGTGAGCCAAATGCGAAAGCGCACCACTGCGCGGAGCGTAACAGAGCGCGCGACGTGATCAATGGAATCGTTAAAAAAAGTTAAAACAGTTACAAAGTGGGACAGGCGATCACCGACTTGTTTCTAACCATTTAAGTTTTTTAACTCTTTAACTCGCTGCCGCAGGCTCAGGCGCGGCCGGCGCAACTGTGCGCATTCGTTCGCCTTCACGCCGAAGAATGGCGTTTAACTTGCCGCCCAGCAATAGCAAGAGACACGTCAAATACATCCAGGTCAGCAATACCACGATGGACGCGAGCGCGAGATACGTCGGGTTATAGCGATCGTATCGCGCGACATAGAGTTGGAAGAGCTTCGTCGCGATGATCCAGCCAACGGAAAAGAAAATCGCGCCGGGCAAAGCCTGGCGGACCGTCAAATAATTCTCCGGCGTTAGTAGATAAAGCGCCAGTGCGAGAATGACCAGCGCCACGAAGGTAAAGGGGAAATTGAGTGTCGTGATCCACGCTTGGAGCGGAAACGCCAGCTGAAAATTAACTTCTGCAAGGCCGGCAAGCCGTTCGCCAAAGACGATTGCATTGAAGCAGAACACGATGACGATCCCAAACCAAAATAGCATGAAGAATGAGATGATATACTTCGACCACCAGTGGCGATCTTCCCGTATTCCGTACGTATGGCTTAGAGCGCGTGAGGTCGTGGCAATGAAGACAGTCCCGCAATAAATTCCCAGAATGATGCCCGCGTTCGCGAGCAGCCCGCTCGAACCCGTTACCACCACATTCGCCATCGCAGAATCCAGGATGTCCTGCACTTTCGCGTCTGGCGGCATGAAGCTCTTCAACAGAAGAAACATCCGATGCAATTTTGTCGGATCAGTACCGAACAAACCCAGCAGATGCCAGAGGAACAGCGAGCCGGGAGCCAGCGCAAAAAGAAGCAGATATGCCATCTGCGCGGCCAGTCCGGTTGTGGTATCGGTGGCCGTTTCCCAAACCAGCTGCCGCAAAACGCGCCAGAAAAATCGGAGATATTTCATCTGCAAGGAGAGTTTACTTTGCCGGAAGTAAATATCCATTAAACTCCGAACGCTTCGGTAAACTTCCGTCTTCGCTGCCTCCTGAGACGAGTTTCCCATAGGCGCTACGATGGCCTGACCAACTGTGAAAAAACGAATATTGATCCTCACGGCGAGTTTCGGGGAAGGCCACAACAGCGCCGCGCGCGGAATTCGCGATGGTCTCGCCCGCATTGCCCCGGAAGGGACTGAGGTAGAATTGCGCGATTTGTTTGCCGAAGCCTACGGCCCGGTCAATGAGGTGGTGCGGAAAAGCTACCTGGGACTCGTCAATTTTGCGCCCCGCGCCTGGGGGGCCGTTTATCGCTGGCTCGAACGAAAGAAAGACTTCGATGCAGAATTCGCGCGCTTTTCGCAGCTGGAGGATCATTTCGCCGTGTTGCTTGAGCGTTTTCAACCGGACGTGATGGCCTGCACTTTTCCCGCCTATCCGAATGTGCTCAGGCGAATTCAGGAACGAAACGTCGAATTCTCTAAGCCTTGCAAGATTGCCGTTGTCGTCACCGATTCCATTACTATCAATGCAGTCTGGTATCGGTGCGAAGCCGATTATTTTCTTGTCACAAACGAGCAAAGTGCCGCCGTTTTGCGAGCGGCCGGAGTCACCCCGGAAAAAATCAAGGTGTTTGGTTTTCCTGTAAGTCCAAAATTTACCGACTCCGCGAGGTCGAACTGCGTGCTTCCGTCAATCAACTCTGAGCGTCGCGTTTTATATATGATCCATGCGGCTACCCGCGGTGCGCCGGAACTGGCACAGCGACTCGCCGGGTTGGGTATGGATCTCACCGTGACCGTGGGCCGTGCTGACAGGCTGATGCCGGAGATCAGGGCGGCGGTGGGTGAGAAGGCACGGGTCATTGGCTGGACTGACGACCTTCCGCGCATGCTTCACGAGAGCCATTTGCTCATCGGAAAAGCCGGAGGGGCAACAGTGCAGGAAACGATCGCCGCCGGTTGTCCGATGATTATCAATTACGTCGTCGCCGGCCAGGAGGAAGGCAACGCCCGGTTGATCATTGAGACGAATTCGGGCGTGATCGCAAAGTCGCCACGAGAAGTCATCTTCCAGATGCGGCGCGCGTTCGCCGACGACGCAAAACAATGGCGGGAATGGTCCGCGAATATCAACAAGCTTAGCCGACCGCGCGCTGCGCTCGATATCGCCGATTTTTTGCTGTCGCTGTAGTTCTCAAACCACGAATCGACACCAATTGACATGAATAATTGGTGGTCGAAACCGGCCGTTAGCGAGAAAACAATTCCTGACCGCCGCTGAATGTTTGGAGCACTTCCAGTTCCGGCGACAGGACCACCAAATCCGCATCTGCGCCGACCTCCAGGCGGCCTTTTGTTTCAAGGTCGACAGAGTGCGCAGGATTTTCCGTGGCCATTGCGACGGCTTCATGCAGCGGAACGTTTACTTTCATCACCATCGCGCGCACCAGGTCGATCATGCGCGAAGCACTACCGGCGAGTGCGGAGCGGTCTGCAAGTAGACAGACGCCATTCTCGATGATGCAATCTCTTCCAAAAAGCGAAAACCGTGATTGATCTGGCAGCCCAGCGCCGGCGGTGGCGTCCGAAACCAAACAAACCCCACGCGGACCTTTCGCGCGATACAACATTTTCATCAACGTTTCGGAAACGTGGTGACCATCGGCGATCAGCTCGCAACTGATTTCCGGTTCGCTTAACGCAAACTCCAATAAACCACCAACGCGATAAATGCCGCGGCGACGCGCGCTCGACATGCAGTTGAAAGTGTGGGTGACGCTGCGCATGCCACGTGCGAAACCCTCTCGCGCGTTCTCGTCCCATGCGTCGCTGTGGCCTCCGCTAACGTTGATGCCGCACGCGTGAAAATTCGCGATCGCTTCCAGCGCTCCGGGCAGCTCGGGCGCGATCGTGATTCTCCTGATCACGTCCGCGTAATCGAGCAGCTGCCGGACTGAAGGTCGTGACGGATTTTGAATGAATTCGGCACGTTGCGCGCCGCATCTGGCCTTCGAAATGAAAGGGCCTTCCACGTGAGTGCCGACAATTTGTTTAATCGAGCAACGAGAATCTCGGACAGCGTTCAGGACATCGAAAATGCCATCGAGCGGCGCTGTCGCCGTAGTCAGCAAAAGCGAAGTGGTGCCGCCACTAGCGTGATAATCGCAGATTGCTCGAAAGGCTCCCGCAGAAGCTTCCATGGTGTCGCGGCCAAGCGCGCCGTGCACATGAAGATCGATGAAGCCAGGAGCGAGGTAATTCCCCTTAAGATCAAGCGCGTCGTTTGCATCTGCACGGTTATGCGGGCGGATTGCGGCGATCTTTCCTTTTTCAACAACGACCTCAAGGCCATCACGAATCCCATCCTGAAAAATCAACCGTGCATTCGTAAGGATCATTTTGTTCCGGCGTGCAAGCTACGGATTCAGCAGTCCTGCATACCAACGAAGAAACGTATCGCCAAAAAACATCCAGCTCAGCGCGCCAAACGCGAGATAAGGTCCAAACGGTAATTTGGCTGACCAGACTCGTTTTCCGACGACCAGCGTAACCAGGCCAACGAGCGAACCGAGAAGCGATCCAGCGAAAAGACTAAACAACACGGCGCGCCAGCCGAGGAACGCGCCAATCGCAGCGAGAAATTTCAAATCACCGCGGCCCATCGCCTCACGGGGAATCACCAGTTCGCGCGCTACGCCTGAAATCTGCGTCACATCGTCTAGCATCGTCACCTGGCCCTCCGTCGCGACGCGATCGTAGCGAAAATCCAGTGTCACATTCCTATAACTCTGTTGGTCGATCCTGGCCTCGTCGCACTCAAGCAATAACCGGTCTTTTTCCCGAGCGAAATACTCACTCCACAAGCTTTCTTCCGTGCCTACCACAAGATCGGCGTCATCCCCGCGTTTCGTCCAGGTGAACGGTGTCGCCGCGTCGAATTCAATCCGCTTTCTTCCAAAAGCAATTTTGCCGGCCTCGAGAACAATCAACAGGATGACGTAGCCGAGAGCGGCGGCCAGCAGAGAACGAATGCATGCGGCTAACCGCGAACTTGTTTCCATCAAAGCTGGCACGGCCACGCTGCAAACAACACCTGCAATAATTCCTCCGATCGTTACGCGGTCTGGAATAATGAAATGTTCGAGATCGATAAATGTTCCAACGATCAGGAGCGAAACAAAGATCCAGTACGCAATCGCCATTTGCCACGGAAAACTCTGCCAAATGGCCAGGAACAGCAGCGCAGTAATCAATTCCACCGCGAAATAGCGAAAGGCGATTTTGGCCCCGCAATTCGCACAACGGCCACGTAGCAAAATCCAGCTGACCAACGGCAGATTTTGATGCCAGGGAATCGGCTGTTTGCATGCTGGACAAAAAGAGCGACGCGGCTTGTTAATGGAAAGATCGGCAGGCCAGCGGTAGATGCAGACGTTCAAAAACGACCCGACTGCCGCGCCGAGAACAAAGGCGAACAGACGAAAAACAGATTCGTAAATACGGTGCTCCAAGCGCGATCAGACATTACCGCTCGTCTCGGAATTGCAACCCCGAACACGAGATGGTCTCACTTCTCACCGTCTGTGCTAATATTCACTGAGACGGTACATTTCCGTGTTTTGAGGCGTACCTGCGGAGGGTGCAACCGCAAGCTTAACCTTCAATGCATCGACAACCGCGAGCGTAATCTCATCTTGCACCGCGAACACGCCGTTCAATTCACGCTCGTACGTTTCTGACCAAAGATGGGAGCCTGCCGCACTAACGAGCTGCACGCTAACCCGAATACGATTGCCCTCACGGCGCATACTACCTTCGAGAATATTTTGCACGTTGAGTTTTTGGGCAATCTCGCTCACGTCGGCTTTCTTTCCCTTAAACGAAAATGACGAAGTACGCGCCACTACGCGCAATCCTTCGATCCTCGTGAGTGCATCGAGAATTTCTTCGCTGATGCCGTCACAAAAATATTCCTGATCATGTGTCTGAGTAAGGTCAACGAATGCAAGAACAGCGATCGACTTTACCGGCAACTCAGCCAAGTCCGTTTGCTTTTGCAAAGCCATGTATCGTCCAAAAAGGAATAAGCCGACAGACAGTACCGCTCCGATAAGCGCCACGTAAGCCCACGCGATGCCGCGGGAGCGCTTACCCGCGGCATCTGCAGCTTCGGTGCGCTGGATTCCCTCGGGCGTGGTTTCAAATGCCCACGCGATGAATAGGTCGATGGGAAATCCGATAATGAGCAAAAGAACAACAAGGCGCACCACCCAATTCGGAATTTCAAAGAATGGAAAGACCTGGGTTGCAACCTGGATCAACAACCAGGCCACGACGGCGTAAGCGATTGCAACTTTGTAAACATTGCGCCGCTTCAACTCAGCAAAAAAATTTCTCGTGTTCACGACCCGGTTACCTTCCAAATGGTGGATTGCGTCAGCAGAGATCATCGCAACGTCAAGGTTGTGGCCAGGTTGGCCGACGAACTTATGGCTGCCATAGGCGGTCCGTTCGGATCGAGCATGTTAACTCCGCACCCATAGGTTGACGCGGCATGCGGAGGGGGCAGGGCATTGAAGGAAAGCGAGTAACAATCATTCCTACCGGTATGCCCTCCCTCATGTTTTCCATGTTGCTGCCACCGTCGGTGTCGGCAAGAACGCCTCTATAAGAGGCGGAGCGGCTGCTCGTGCCACCGGTATAAATCCAAGGCAGGCAAGCACGCATAGCGATGTTTCGAAGTACCATCATTTGATTTCCTTTCGTTTTTCTCGATCCCCAAGTGCTCCCCATATCGCCTTTCCCGACGCTAAGCTGCGCGCAAGCCAGGGAAGGACGAGCAGGAAGGCTATGACTGTGGTTATGGTGTCCTGATTTTTCATAGGGCTTTAATTTTCCTTTCTTTTGTTGGCTTTCGATCATTCTCGGTTACGTATACTTTCTAGCCTTTCGGGCTTCGGCTTGTTTGTTGTTTTAGGGGTTTTCTGATTTGGGTCTTCACAGGTGTACTGCAGGAAATCCGGCGCGGTACAACGCGGAAAGTTTGGATTTTTTCAAAAACTGCCAATTACGCAGGTCGCGCGGATTTTTTTGGAGCGCTGCTGCCAGTCGAAACAAATTTCTCTCGATATGGAACTTGGAAGGGTCGGTGTTATCCTGATTTCCATCCGTTGGTCGTACCGCAAACCGGAACGGAGATCTGACCGCTAACTCTTGGTTCCTTGAAAATCAGGGCCTGGGTGGCGGCGTCAAATAAGGCCGCGGAGTAGGACTGGGCCGCGGAGTAGGACTGGGCTGCGGCAGTTCGTCCAGATCGAACATGTAAACGCCGCGTCCATAAGTGGAAGCAGCAAGCGTGCGGCTGGCGGCATTGAAGGAGAACCCGTTAACGATCATTCCCGCAGGTATGCCGGCGCTCATGTTTCCCCAAGTCAGGCCGCCATCCGTGCTGCAAAAAACTCCCGCATAAGAAGCTGCAAAGACATGTTGAGGATTAGCCGGATCAATCACGATATCACGATAGCCCAGGTCAGGAATTGCAACCTGAGTGTAAGTCATGCCCATATCCGTTGTCTTATATACGCCGTGATCGCCTGCGAAATAGGCTGTCTGTGCGTCAGTAGGATGGACCGTAACGGCGTGGATCGACCCGGGCAGGCCAGACATGCGGGCGGCCCAGTGCGCGCCTTCGCCTTGGTCGGCGTCTGAGGTAACATAAACCCTGCCACCACCGATAAAGGCGTAAATAATATCTGTGTCACTGGGTGCCTCACAAATGCCGTTAACAGTTCCGTGAGTCGGGCCGGGCTCAACACCGCAGTCGAGACTGCAGGGGTTGGGAGCAGGGCTGGGGCAAGCAGTGCCACCAATGCGGGTCCAGCTGTCACCCGAGTCAGTGCTACGCCAGACGTTTCGGAATCCCATAATAACACGGGCAGAGTCGGCAGGTGCTACGAACATCGTTGGAAAAAATGACGAGCACTCACCGTGCGCTCCCCTCGGTGTGACATTCGTCTGAACACCATTAACCACTCGATAAGGAGCGCGGCTACCGGGCCCGATCCCTGAAGAGTTCGTATAGTAAACGTAGTACAACTTACCGCTATTAGTTTGATCAATCTGCGGTTTGAATCCATCGCCGCCGTATACCATCGACCAGGGTGGATTGCCGCCCGCGTAGAGCTGGGTGCCATTATCCTGAGTACCCACGACCATGTGGCCATCGCCGCTTAGGGATACTCCCTGCATGAGAACTCCGGCAAGGTGTTCGTTCTTGCTGTACCAGGTTACCTCGGTGCCGCCCTCGTAATCAGCGCGGTAAATGCCGCCGTCGGTGCCAAGGTAATGTCTCTTGCTATCAGTCTTGCAAAAAGCCATCGAACGCATGTCAACGTGCACATGGTGAGATCTGTTCCATGTGTTACCGGCGTCCAAGGAATAAACCAGGTCACCGCCGCCACCAACGAATATCCAGTTTGTACGAGCGGGATTGACGCCAAAGGTGCAAAGGCGGGCACAGAACGAATTGACGCAGGGAGCCGCGAGGGGCGTCCAGCTAGAGCCTTGATCGGTCGATTTGGCGATGGTGGTGCTGTCGTCCGATGCTTTGAAAGCCAGGTATAGCACGGATTGGGCGAGAGCAAGAGACGACGTGGTTTCGCCATCGGGAATATCATGTATCTGGAACCAGTCGTCGAACCCGCCCTTTTTAAACACACCATCGGGCGCGGTAACATACACCGTTGAAGGCTGCGTAGCCGCATCGATAATGATGTCATAGGTCGTAAAGCCGCTTCCAGCACCCGTTGCGCTCTTGATTTGAGACCAGTGCGAACCGCTGTCTGTGGATTTCCAGACGCCGTGGGTGTGGACAGCGGGCCTGGTAATGCCTGCATATAACGTTGTGGATGTCTGTGACCCGGCGGTGGCGGGATCGATAGCGAGCCTGACGACTCTGCCTCCAGTGAACTCCGCTGCGCCAAGAACTGTCCAAGTCGCGCCTGAATCGACCGAACGATACATGCCCACACCAAAATGCTCGTTGGTTCCCGTCCCAGCGTAGACGATGTTCGGCGCGATCGGGTCGATGACGATTGACCTTATCGACTGAGAGGGCAAGTCCCCGGATAAATAACTCCAAGTTTGCCCGCCATCTGTGGATTTCGAGAGCCCGCCCTCGGTTCCCACATAAACAATATCGGCGTTCGTCGGATCGACCGCAATCGCGTCGATGCGAGCGCTTGCACCACAAGGGGAATTCGGCGGCAAAGGGGTAGTGCAAGGGTCGCCACCATGACCCCAGTCATTGCATATCGGCGCCAGAACCGGAAATGTCCACTGTGGCATGACATCCGATAGTTCAGCCGCGATGAACTTCCGGTCTTGCAAAAGCGGGCTTAGAGGCAACGCGCGTGCTGCGACTAGGGCGCTTGCGTAGGCGGTGGGTGACACGCCCCCTGGCACAGTGCCAAAGAGCCGATCCAAAAACTCACCACGCCTTTCGAGATACTCGAGATCGCTATCGTCCTCGCCAGCCGAATCCTCAACCTCGCTGATCGCCTCCTGAATACTATCGCGGCGTGCGTTCGCAACAGTACTATAACCAGTTAGTAACACAGCTACGAGCATCACGGAGATGGGGGTAACGTATTGGATTCGGCGGCGCAGGGTAACTAGCACGCGCGCGCAAATAACATGGGAGAGAGAATCGGATTTCGTTTTCATTTTGTCCTCCTGCATTGTTTTGGTGTTCACCGAGGTACTGCAGGAAATCCGCCGCGATATAACGCGGGGATGTTTGGACTCTTTGAAACATCCGGCTTGTCAGCTAAGTGGCTTTCGACCTGGCAAAGCCGCGAATCACTCCTTAAGAGCTAGTCCGAAAGAATTGCGGCAGCGCGTGGCCGACGGTCAGGAAAGGTTACGAATCGGACGAGAAGGAAGAACAAATAGCGGAGACAAACGAAAACGCCGCTGCTCCGGTCGAAACAGTCTTTGTTTCTTTGCCGGCTGATGAAAGCCGTCGGAGTTACCTGCTGTTAAACAGACTCGTCTTCGGGGCCTGAACGAACGATTCTGAACTAGAGACGGGGATGAACCCTTTTATCCTTCCGTCATCGTCACGCGTCGTGGACACGCACCAAGGCGGACTCCGAATCGGACTATAAGAAATACTTATTTAACTCGAGCGGTACTCATTGATAACACACTCGGAGTGTCTAACCGCGCGTAAGCCGCAACGGAAATTACCGAAAGGGCTGGGATGGGAGAGTAGCTGCGTAGGACGAGACCTAGCGCGTGAGTGAGCAGACGCTCGCCTCGGATTGGATGCGTTTTGATGCTGGGATTAGTTGCCACTTCATTTGGTTGTCATCATTGATTCCCAGATTTCCCGGCATTCTTTTTGAACCCGGCACCAAATCGTCTCCTTCAACAATGACTTCACCGTTATATGGTGGCACGGGTTTGGCTGGAAAAGGCGGTCGTAAAACCGCGAATGCATGCGAAACGAAGCCAAGCGAAATGAGTGCAAACACTACTCGAAGCTTCATCTTGACTACGACGAATACTTTCAAAGTTCTACCCATTTTCATGACTAATTCCCGTCAGTAGGTAATTGCTTTTTCTAAATCGATTTCTTCTGCCAAAAGGTTTGCAGGGAAGATTCCGGTTGCCGCGCTTGCGCAATATCGCGCCGCTTCCGCGCTTGCTTGTTCGCCAACGGCAACGGGCATTTTTGAATCTAAATCGTAAACAATAAAGGTTTTCATTTAAAAAAGTTCCTTTCGATTAAAGTTTCATTGTTTTGGCTTCTCTGATTTCGTCTTCACCGAGGTACTGCAGGAATTCCGGCGCGATATAACGCGGAAGCTGGATGTTTTTCGACAGAAAGTGCGTCTCGCCGAGGTGATGCCGAGGCAAGCTCAAACCCGGACGTATTGCCGTGCGGCGACGAATGGCTACAGCCTTTTGGTTATCTTGGACGCGCGAGCTCGACTGCCCTACGCGCGTTCAGGCGACCGTAACCATACTGGGTGCTGTGGCCTTCAGCGTTGTAATTCCCGCCGACTTGATCAATGCGATCGCAGCACTTACGCAAAATATCCTTTACCTCGTCCCAACGCAGGCTTGGATTTCGCGAGATGACAAGCGCAGCGACTCCTGCCGCGCCCGGGCACGCAGCGGACGTGCCGCCGAACTTGCTGAAGTAATTGCCTCCGGCGTCCCCGTCGTTGACGCGGCCTCGATTGTATCCGGCGCCTCTGGAGCGGTCTGTGGTCCAGATGCCAGGTGTAATCGACGGCTCCCATCGATCGCTCGGAAAGCAGCACCAAATGGCGCGACCGAAGTCGCTGTAGGGCGCTCTCTTTCCGGTGTCATCGCATGCTGCCACGGCGATGACTCTGGGGTAGCTTGCGTAGCGGTCATTATCCACACTCTCGTTTCCGTTGCCGGCAGCAAAACACACCACGCAGCCCCGCCCATCCCGGCCTTTTTCCGTGGCGAAATCGATTGCCTCTCGCGTGCTGTCCGGTAAATGAACGATGCGGTGATGAAGCGGGTCGCTCTCGTCTCGGAAGTCGCCATCTTCAGGGCCCCAGCTGCATGAGATCACGTCAGCCCCGTGTTCCGCCGCCCAGTGGATTGCGTCGGCTTCGGTTTGGGACCCCTGACCATCACCAAATCGAATCGGCATCAATTGCGCGCGCGGGGCCACACCAGCGGCGCCGAAATTTCCGTCGGCGCAGGCAATTCCGGCGCAGGCATTTCCATGCTTATTGTTGCCGCGGGGTCGGGGATTGTCGTTGCCATGCAACGTATCGCGTGGAGCAACGATCTTACCTGGAGAACTGAACTCTTCGTGCTCAAGATCGATGCCGTCATCAATTACCGCGATAATAGTGCCCTTGCCGTCACTTAACTCCCAGGCGGCTTCGACATTCGCGTGCTGATTGACTACCTGGTCGGCGATTTGCGTCTGTTTGAGGTGCCATTGCTGGGGGAAGGCTTGGCGGCTTCGCCTACGACCAATAAGTTCCGGATGGCAAAACTCCACTTCGTCCTGGGCAAGGAGACCCTCGGCTATGGCGAAGATCTTTTGACCAGTTCGTTTCGGAGCTGACAGGAAGTAGGCGTTGTGTGCGTAACCTAAGCCCCGCTTCACTTCAAGCCCTTTGCTTGTGATGATCTCCACACAAGCCTGCGGCGAAATTTCGTCATAGAATTTCACAAAGAAGTTCTCCGTGTAAACAAATGGCGCACCCGATGGCTCGTCGGTTAATAAGCAACCCGCAAATTCTACCGCTTTCTCCCTCATCAAGATCGTTCGCGCTTGATCCCTCAGGTCTTTTGCCGCGCCTATCGCATTGACGCGCAAAATGTCCACGCCGGCTTCTTCGAAACGAGCAACGACGTGGAATTCTTTTACCAGCGCGCGTGCTGCTGATGACAAGGATACTTCGGCGAATACATTGTCGCCGATTAACGGCATTCGGCTCGCCGTGCGCACGACGATATGCTCCATGCTTTCTTTAAGACTAACGCTACTGCCAGTCTTGCCGCCAAAACAACAGTTCAACATGGGAAACTTTATCTCTCTGCGTTGCGCGAGGTGCCGCCGAGTTCGCTAATTATCCTGGACACTCAAAGCGATCGATTTCAACAGTGACAGGGATGATTGACTTCGGATTCTACCGCGGGACCTCCTTTCGTCATGCTGGGCGTTCGAGTGATTTTAACCATGCGGTGAGGAACCCGGCCCACCTGAACTTCTGTGCGAACTCTAGATTCCTCGCGTACAAGGGCGAGATCCGACCTGAAACGCTGCTTGCAGGCTCCGGGAAGTAGATCGAAACACCGTGAGAATTTTTCACCGCAGACCCCCGTGAACCGTTGGCTACCACGAAATGGCCTTTTTTGATCACTTGCTGAACGTTAATGCAGGCAGCGTGGATTCTCTCTGACGAGCAATGATTTGCGATCAGGCCGCAAAAATCATAAAGATCGATATATTCGGGGCGATAGTAACTCTGCGCTTGAACACGCGCAGTCAAGACAGCGCATCGCATCGCCGGATTCACGATTTCCGGTATCAGCTCTGCCGCTAATTCGTCGATTGCGTGGCCGAGATCTTCGCTCTTGGAGAGATCGCACGCCGCGAGTGTAACATTGGACTTCGAATCCCAAGCATCCAAATAGCACCTAACAATTCGCGAAGAAAAGGCGCGAGGCGACATTTCGGGCTTTTTGTTCAGTTTCTCCAAGATGTCGTCGTATGGCCAACCATAGTCGGGTTCGCTGTGCTCACTAGCAACGGTTAGGCCGACATGTTCTCGGAGCTGGTATCCGATTTCCACCATGCTCATTAGGCACGCATCCATCCCAAGCACATCGAGTTTTCGGCCTAGGCTTTTCTGGACTGCCTTGAGCACCTTTTTGAGTTCTAGGTTATCAAGGAAATCTTTGGAGGTGTCATCATAAGCGATCCCTCTTGTTGCCCGCTTGATAGTTGATCGAAACAGCGCCCGACGAAATTTGACAATGTTTGGGCCGAGATCCTGTCGGGCCTTCAGGTAAAAATTGTCGTCTTCCCATCCGTTACCATGATTCCAAATGATTAGCATGTAATGCTGCGCTGGATAATTGTTTATCGCCCACTTCGCAAAGTCGATGAGCACAGCGGGGCTGCCCGTGTCAGTCTCACCGAGCTCACCCTTTTTCCGCAGGCTTCCCCTGGCGATCAGATATCGACATGTTTCTACTTTGGGACCCTGTCGATCGAATTGCGCCACAATGTTGATCTGTTCGGTACTCCCGAACTTTTTCATTTCCGCTAAGTCATCAACACCTGCCTGATCAAGCGAGTTGTCACCCGCCAGATAAACCATGATGGTCCACAATTTCCTTTTCACGTGGTGTACATCTCCGAATTTTTGCTGGGAATCAGCCGGAAAGTGAGCACCTGTCTCTCCCGAGCATCTTGGGTCGAAAGACTAGGAAAGCTCAAATTCGTCCTTACCACCGTGAAGACAACCTAGCGGCCACGAGTTCGTTTCCGCTTTAGCTTAGCGGGTGTTGTCCTGGCCCCAAATGGAGCATATTCCCGCAGGACTGCCGCTAGCGACTCCGCCCCCGCCTGCCCTTTCGACCCTTGATTCCAGGCCCGTTAGTGGGTTTCCCGTTGGACTTGCGCCGTCGCTTCCTTGATTTGGATTTCTTTTTCATTTTAGCTTTGCTGAGGTTTTGGTTGGGCTAACACTTCTGGATATTAAAATTTTTTGGTTCCGGCAAGTCGAAAATACTGGGCACATTTCGCCGGTAGGTTGCGCCGGCTCACGGCTGCTTTTCCTTGCACAGTTCTTGAAACCGCGGATCGCCGCGCAGCGGATCGAACATGGGATCGAGGCGGAGAACCGCTGGAGTGAACGGAGGCCGATTTGGGGAAGGGATTGAGATTGCTGTTCGTAAAGCGGCAATGGCGCGGTCGGGTTCCCCCATACGTGCCGCAACCAGAGCCAGCGTCTCGATCAGAAGAGCCTTATCTAAGACGTCCTTGTCCAATGGCGTCGCGGCCATCGTTCGTTCCAATAAATCGAACGCGGTGGCTTTGTCACCAAGACCCATGTCGGTCAACGCGAGATGTATAATGATGTGCACATTTTCCGGTTGCTCTTTCAAGAAAGACTCCAGTTCGCTCCGTGCCTGTCGCCAGTTTGCCTGCGCAGCGGCATGATTGCCGGTGAGCTCCTGCAACCAGCCTAACCAGAAGCGCAGGTTGCCAGTACGAAAACCTGACGCCGGATCAACCTTGGCTAGTTCTTGCTTTACCCGCGGGATGATTTCTGCCGGCTTACGCTCCAGGATTGCCTGGTAGAGTCGTGTGATCAAACCGGTCGAGTCGTCAGGGTTTATCTGCTCAAGGAGCGCCGCCGCTCGTGGAAGATCGCCCTGCGCCTGTGCAATAGACGCCTTCAGCATGATAATATTGAAATCGTCTGGTGTAATATTCAGAACCTGATCAAGCTTCTGCAGCGCTTCTGGAAAACGACGAAGGCACATATAGGAAGTCGCGTGTTGTAAAAGGAGGCTGGCATCGCGTGTATTGAGCCGCTCGGCCTCGTTGAAGTATGCTTCGCTCCGGTCCCACTGACCGCGCCGGCGTGTGACGTACGCCAGCAACTCTGGGATACGGCTGTCATTGGGCAGAAATTGACGTGCCCGCTCCAAGTAGCGCGTCGCATTGTCATAATCCTTTTCGCAGGCATAGTGATAATAGCCCTGAGCCATCAACGCCTCGCCCAGGTTAGGCTGGAGAGTGAGTGCTGTTTCGGCAGCCTGGCGTGCCTCTTCACGGAGAGCATCGTTCGGTTGAAGTACCCTGCTAACGTAGCCAACCGCATCCGTGTATGACAGCAGCGCCCAGGCAAGGGCGAACTTCGGATCCAACCGCACTGCGTCTCGTAAATACTTCTGCGCGCCAAGAGCGGTAACGGTAGTGTCACCCCCTTTCAATGCGTAGGCGAGACCGCGCAAGTATGCATCGTACGCCTCCGGATTGTTTGTTGGTTTCGCTGCAATTGCTCGCTCTTCCTGACCGGTCAGTTTTGCTCGCAACTGGTCAGCGATAGCCATGGCGACTTCACTCTCGACGCCAAAAATATCGGTCGCCTTCCGATCGTAGCTCTCAGCCCAAAGATGGGAATCGGTTTGGGCGTTAATCAACTGAACGTTGACACGAATCTGATCTGCTACTTTTTGCACGGTACCCTCAACCACATTTGCAACGCCAAGCTGCTTCGCGATCTGGGCAAGATTGCGAGGTTTGTTCTGATACTGCTGCGTGGAAGTGCGCGAAATGACTTTTAAGTCCGCGATCTTAGATAGGCGCGTTAGGATTTCGTCCTGAATACCGTCCGCGAAATAAGCGTTATCCGGATCCTGGCTTAGGTTTTCGAACGGGAGCACTGCTACGCTCTTCGGCATCGGCACGGCGAACACTCGGTTCCAAACCATCACACCTGAACCGGCTGCCAGCGTAACTAACAACGCGACAAGGCCGGCAGTGCTTGGATTCCGTCGTACCCATTTTCTTCCACGAGTGAACAAGCCAGTGCGTCTCGCCTGAATCGGCTCGTGCTTTAGCCAGTGTTCCAGATCTTCCGCCAATGCGAGCGCGGACGAGTAACGGCGCTTTGGATCTTTCTCCAAACACTTCAGGCAAATTGTAGAAAGATCGCGATCTATTTTCCGATTCCATAGGCGCGGTTGTCGCGGCTCAGTGTCTAGCAGTAACCGGATGGTTTGGTAGCTCGTTCCTCCAGCAAAAGGTGGATGGCCGGTCAGCAATTCGTAGAGCACGGCGCCAAGTCCATAGATATCTGTCGCCTTGCTGATTTTCGTATGTTCACCAGCAGCTTGTTCCGGAGCCATGTAACTGGGTGTGCCCATCACGTCCAGCGTGCGCGTGATGGTGCTCTCGGCTTCCATTAATCCCGCAAGACCAAAATCGGTGAGCAGCGGTTCGCCTTGTGCATCGAGCAGGATGTTCCCTGGTTTAATGTCGCGATGCAGAATGCCGTGCTCATGCGCGTAGTGCACCGTGCGCGCTAACTTCGCAATGAGTTCTGCGGCACGACGGATCGTCATCGGCGTGCGTTTGACTGCTTCGTCGAGCTGGCCACCTTCGACGAACTTCATGCTGAAGTAACAGGAACCTTCGCGTTCACCCACTTCGTAAACAGGAACGATGCAGGGATTTTCGAGGCTGGCGGCCGCCTCTGCTTCGCGGCGGAATCGCTTCAGATGCGCTTCAGTGGTCCAAGGGCCCAAACCGATTAGTTTGAGCGCGACGGTGCGATTAAGACTTTTCTGATACGCGCGATAAACTACACCTTGACCACCGCGTCCAATTTCCTCCAGCAACGCGTAGTCTCCGAAGTCTGCGAGCATTTTAACCGACTGCGTGGTTTTCTTCCTGTCCACTGGTCGAGCACCTTCGGCTTGACCCGGGTCTCCGATCCCGGCTACCGATTCGTCCTCGAGCAGACCGAGACCGCTCTCTAGAAGACAGGCCGGGCAAAATTCTTGTGTTGCCTCACCGGAGATTTTTGCTCCGCACCGTCCACAAACAGTGGTGACAGTCTTCATTCTGATGGTCAAACCATCGATGGTCTCATAAAATACTACGGGAAACTCTCCCGTCGTTTACGTCCGTAGCACCGCGATCAAGTGACGTAATTCATCTTCTATATCGCCCGGAACCATTACCGTGTGAGCGATCTCCTCGCGCAAGAGTTCACGGTAACGCTGACGCATTCGGTAGGACGCCTGCCTCAACGCGCTCTCGCTCATCCCGAATTCGCGCGCAGTGTCCGCGGTCGAAGGACGATCTGGTTCCTCCGTGAGCGATTTCTGTAACTGATCAAACAATTGGAAATTGCCAGCTGCACGATATTCCTCCCCGAGGCGTGAAAGCACCTGGTCCAGCAAGCTGAGCGCCCAACGGTGCTCGTAAATTTGATCCGCAGTCGCGGTGTCGGCTAGCTCAAAGCCGACGCGTTCCCCCTCACGCAATTCCTCCAGTGGGATCAACTGCTGGCCTTCACCGCGCTTGATTGCCATGGCGCGCTCGCGCTCATTCGCCTGAAAATGCTTGAGAGATGTGAGCAGATAAGAACGCAGTCGACCTTTCTCCCGGCGAACCGCATTCAGATCCCGGCGTTCGAGCAGCAAAGCAAAAAAACCTTGCGTAAGATCTTTCGCCTCCTCCGGGCGGACACCTTGTCGCCTCAGAAAACCATAGATGGGCCGCCAGTATGTGCGGCAAAGTTTTTCCACTGCGACCTCTGCCGCAGGCGATGGACCTTGCGCCGCCAGCACAACGCTCCAATGCGTTGTTGCGAATATGACCGCCCCGGTTTGCGTGATTGGGGCGGTCTGATTCCCCGAGGCCTGATCCTCGTCAACAGGCACGCCTCGATTCAAACAAACGGCTGCCCGAAGCGCAAGCTCAATCGCAACCCCAATCCCGGACGGGTTGGGCAGGGCATCCTCGGCCCTTAGATAGGTCTAGGCAGCTCTGGTTCCGTGGTGCGATTTAGAGCTCCTGCGTTCCATTAACCAGGCAATCCAGATGCAGCTCTCATAAAGCAAACACATTGGAAGCGCCATCGCGATCAATGTCAGAATGTCGGGTGTCGGCGTGATGATCGTCGCGAGAATAAAAATCAGGACTACAGCGTAAGGGCGTGTGCGCGCCATGAATCTGTACGTTATCAATCCAAATCGAACCAGCGCCAGCACTACCACTGGCAATTCGAAAGCCAGCCCGAAGCCAAGCGTAAATCGCGTCACAAAGGAATAATATTGTTGCACCGTCCACGTAGGCGCCCAGCCGAGTGACTCGGTGTCGCGAAAGAAAAAGAGAATCGTTTTCGGCAGCAACCAAAAATAACAAACCGTCACACCGAGAAGGAAAAGCGCGAAGCTAACCAGAATAGCTGGAAACAAAAAGCGCTTTTCCACCGCGGTGAGCGCGGGCAGCACGAACTCCGCCACGAAATAGAGCAGCAGCGGAAAGCAGAGAACGATACCGGCGTAAAACGCCAGATGAAACGAGATCACGATTGAATCGGTGATGCCGAGCGCCTTGAGCGTTCCAATCTGTGATCCAACATCACGTAACGGCGCCTGCAGTATCCGCACGAGTGTCGCGCGAAATGCAAAGCAAACGATCATCGCTGCCGCTAGCGCGATTGCCATCTTCACAATGGTCCACCGCAAGTCTTCCAAATGCTCCAGAAACGGCTTGGAAGTTTCGGTCTCCGGCTGTTCGCGAAATTTAAAAATGTCTCTTAGCGCCATTGGATGATTCTCTCGAGAACGTGCAAGCCCTCTCATTAAGACCTGGCTTCAGCCAGATGTAGCCAATCGAAGGAGCAACAAATCATTGGCGAAGCTCAACGGGAAGAAGGTCACGTGCCAACAGCTGCGCCCAAATGGTTAGAGTGTTGGCATCGCGAATCTCGTTTTCGGCGATCATTCGCCGGATCTCAGGCACGCTGAATTCGCGGCAATCAAGAATCGATTCTCCTTCGTCGCCCGCCGATGCCCCTTTACATTTCTGTACGGGGCGCGCCAAAAAGAAATAACCGCGTTCATCGGTGAAGCCAGGTGAGGTAAAGTAGTAGCCCAGCGCGATGAGCTTGCCATTTTTGGCAAGCTCATAGCCCGCTTCCTCGCGAAGTTCACGCAGCGCGACCTGCTCCACACTTTCCTGAGCCGGGCCGTCGATCTGGCCGGAAGGCATTTCCCAAATTGTCGTGCGAATTGGAATGCGCTCCTGGTGAATTAGAACGATTTTGCCGTCCCGCGTCATAGGCGCAATGATCACGGCTGCTTTCCGGTGCACAATTGTCCATGGCCGTGGCAAGGAACGCGCGGGAGTTCGCACACGGTCAGTCACCACTTCAAGATGGGCATTGCCGAAATGCCGCTCACTAGAAACGGTTTCCCAGCTGTCTTGCATAACGCGTGAAGTGTAGTGGCCGGTGTCCTCAGCGGCAAACTCTGTAGCCGTCGCCCTGAGGGCGACGCCGATCTGTTCCTTGTTAAACCCCAGCGCCGCGCTTCCCACAGGGAAGCGACTACAGCCTCACTTTCCAGCCCTTAATCCGCGCAGCAATACTCTTACCCCACAGATGCAATTCGCGTTACGGTTACCGAAACGTGCTTGGCATCTTTCAGAGGAAATTTTCGCAGCTCCACCGAGATCTTTTGGATGCGAAAAGTCTTGAGCAAGTGCATTGCCAACCGATCGGCGAGTGTCTCGATCAGGTTTGTCGATTGATCCCGCACAAATTTTTTCGTTTCCTCAGCAACGATCGAATAATTGACCGTGTTGTCGATCTTGTCCGCCATATCGCGCTGCTCGTAATACGGCCAGAAGGAAATGCTGACAGTTAGCCGCTGCGGGGTAGAACGTTCGTTTTCCGGAACACCAATGCATGTGGAGATTTCGAGTTCCTCGATATGAATCCGATCGGCGAGCGGATTTGGTTCGTTCGGCACCGCGAAGCCTAACCATGAATCCGCCTGTGCGCCAGGCTACGGCAAAATAGCTGCCGATCAAAGGATGCGCCCGGCATCGGCTCATTCGCGTATGGGCTGCGAGGTGCTGCTGCGTGACTGCCTTGACGCCGTGGCGCGCGCGTCGAGGTTGAGTGCGCAATGAGAACGGTCTGGCGCGTTTTTGCTTATTTGAAGCGATATCCCTGGATGGCCGCGGGGACGTTGACCTGCGCGATCCTCAGCACGGTCACGGTGATCGTCTTTCCGGCAACGACGAAATGGATCATCGACGATGTGGTGCGCGCGAATCAGCCTGACAAATTGCTGCCGCTACTCATGCTTGCGGCGCTCGCGTTTCTGCTTCAGCACGGGTTCAACGCGCTGCGCATCGTTCTGAACAACACGTTTGAACAAAAGGTAATCTTCGATTTGCGCAGTGATTTATATTCGCACATCCAATTGCTGCCACTGCGCTGGTTCGACAATCGCGCCACCGGCGATCTGATGACGCGGGTGATTGAAGACGTCAACTCAGTCGAGCGAGTGTTGATTGATGGAATCGAGCAAGGCGTCGTCGCGGCGCTGCAAGTGATCGTCGTTCTGGGCGTGATGTTTTATTTGAGCTGGAAACTGACGCTGTTGGGCCTGGTGCCTGCGCCGTTTCTGGCTGGAGGCGCGCTTTGGTACACGCTCACCGCGCATCGCCGTTATCGACTGCAACGCCGCGCTTCCTCAGCCATGAACGCGCTGCTGCACGATAATCTCGCCGGGATCCGGCAAATCAAAAGCTTTGGCCGCGAGCGCGAACAACACAAACGATTCAACGAAGCCAGCAATGAACTGCGGCGGGCCACGCTCATCGTCATGCGGGTTTGGGCAATGTATCACCCATCCATGTATTTGATTGGCTCGTTAGGAGTTCTCCTCCTGATTGCGGTTGGAACAAAAGCTGTTCTGGCCGGCACGATGCAACTCGGCGATCTGATCGCCTTTCTCATGCTCAGCGGATTCCTTTATGAACCGATTGGCAAATTGCATCAGCTGAATCAACTTGTGCAGGCCGGACGCGCTGCTGGCGAACGCGTGTTTCAGATTGTCGACGAACCGATGGAGCCGGGCGCTTCATCCTCTGAGGCTGAACGCGGTGCAGCGATCAACGATCCCAGTCAGAAAGTGCGAATTGCGGGCGACATTCGCTATGAAAACGTGAGCTTCAGCTACGTAGACGGGTTGCCCGCTCTCAGTCATGTTTCTTTCCACGCGCCGCCGGGCGCAACCATCGCGCTGGTCGGCACAACCGGCGCCGGTAAATCAACGCTGGTAAATCTGCTTGTGCGCTTCTACGAATTCACGAGTGGACAAATCTACATCGATGGGAAACCGATTCGCGAATACGACCTGCGCGCATTGCGCGATGCGATCGGCGTAGTGACTCAGGAAAGTTTTCTGTTTAACGGATCGATTCGCGAAAACCTGCTCATGGGAAAACCGCGAGCGACTGACGACGAATTATGGCGCGCGGTAGTTGCGGCGAACGCGCAACACTTTATCCAACGCTTGCCGGACGGGTTAGAAAGCGTCGTGGGGGAGCGCGGCGTCAAATTGAGCGTAGGCGAAAAGCAACGGCTCTCCATCGCACGAGCGCTGTTGAAAGATCCGCCGATTTTGATTCTCGATGAAGCAACCGCGAGCGTGGATACTACAACAGAGCGCCTGATTCAGGAGGCGCTGGAGCGTTTGATGACGAACCGCACATCGATCGTCATCGCGCATCGGCTCTCCACAATTGTACATGCGGACCAAATTCTGGTCCTCGATCATGGCCGGATTATCGAGCGTGGCACTCATGACGAGTTACTGGCAGCGGGTGGAAAATATGCGCGGCTATGCCAGCAAAGTTTGCTCGAAACCTCCGCGCCCCAGGAAACAGAGTCGACGGAAGAAATTGCCGGTTCGCAGACACTGGACGCAGAGGAACAACTACCCGTGTGCTGACGGAAAGGCTTCTACGTTGCGGCACGGTGGATGGCCGCTTCGTATTTTTCTTTTAGTTCAGCGTACCGGCGCTCGGCCTCTATCAGAGCACGGCGCTCTCCTTCCAAGCTTTGTTCGAGATCACGAATTTGCTCCCGGAGAGCAATGGACATTCCCGCCACGGCCGGCCCTACGGGATCGCCAAGTTGGATTTCAGTCTGCGTATCTCCGGCATCGGCTTGCGCCGTCTCCCACAACTGGGGCATTTCCTGAATCTTGCAATGCGCGCCGTTGCGGGTGTTGATGACCAGCGTTTCGCCATCGATTTCGCCGAGGCGGATAAATTCCTGGAGGGCGCCCAGAGTTGTGGGTCCGTAGTAATGCTCGCTCGTGAGCTCAACCAACCAGTCCATACCGAGCTGGGGCAGCATCGGCGCTTTCACCCAGCTCTGCCGGTCGTTTGAAAGCGTATCGTGTGGCGCGATTTGCGCCGCCGCTGCCCAGCGCGCGATTTGATCAAAACGCACCGGACCAAAGGTGCTTCCATCTTCGTGTTTGCGCAGAAACCAACTTTGATTCACGAGCCTTACTCTGTTGGCGATGGCGAGCCGGAAGCCGCAGGCGACGCAGCCGGGATCATGATGGTCTGTCCGGCCTGCAGCTTGCGGCCATCTTCGATGTGATTGGCGTTTTGTAGTTCTTCCACAGTGACCTTGTACATCTTAGCGATGGAAGTGAGTGTCTCGCCGCGTGCGACAATGTGCGTGTTAGCTCCAGCCGGATGTGGCGAGGACGCGGCCCCGGCCGCAGCGGCAGGACTGGCTGCCGAGGGCGTGCTTTCTCCAACCATTACACCGGGTCGCATGTGCGCGATTTGCTGTTCCAGCTTGAGAATCTCCTGAGAAAGCGCGTCAATCTTCGCGTTCTGTTCGTCTATCTTTTTTGCCAGCGCCTCGAGTTGAGTCGCACCATCCGATTTGCGAGACTTTGGCGCATCCGTCTGAGCAGAGGCATTGCAAAGCGACGCGGAAACGAACGTCGCACAGAAAATCACTGCGAGCTTCATCGGGGCAAAACTTTGCCATCAGCGGATTTGTCTGGCAAGCGGCTTCGCCACATTGAGGCGATGAAGCCAAAATCCCGCGTAACATTGTAACGATTTAGCCAATCTTGCGACGCGACAGCTTGCCTTTCCAATAATTGCTCTTAGATTTTTTTATGCCTGAGCGCACTCAAAAGCCGGTGGAACCGGCTCCGTGGGGTCCAAAACAAGGCGATGGTGGAGGTCCACGTTCACCGGACATTTCGCGGCCGGACACGAAGGATCTCTTAAAAAAAATGCGCAAGGTGGATCCCAATCAATCCAAGCGCTATCGCCAGCGCACCGGCCAATAATGGAGCGCTCCTCGGTGGCGTTTGACCAGAATTTCTCTGGCGCAGCCGGCGATTTCCCTGCGCTGTTGCGTCACAAAGGCTTGCTCGCTCCCGCGGGTGCGAACCCGGTGGCACAAAGTGGAGCGCCTCAAAAGACGTGGCAACCAACGGAGGCAACCACAATTCTCGCTTTCAAATTTTCAGGCGGCGTTCTGGTCGCAGGCGACCGTCGCGCCACGGCTGGTAATACAGTTGTGTACGATCGTGCCGACAAAGTTTTGGAGATCGATCGCCACTCGATCATGGCCATTGCTGGTGTGCCCGCGACGGCCTGGGAAATGGCGCGCGTGCTCGAACATTCATTCCAATACTTTCGCCGAACGCAGCTGCAGGAAATGAGTGTCGATGGCAAAGTGCGCGCTCTGTCCAAGTTATTGCGCGACAATTTCGGGTTTGTCATGCAGGGCGTGGGAGTTGTGGTGCCGATCTTCGCGACGTACGATTCTCATCCGAAACCCGAGGCGCGCCTTTATTTTTACGACGCAATGGGTGCGCAATTTGAAGTGACCGATTACGCAGCGACGGGGTCGGGATCGCCGGCTGTGCGCGGCATTCTTTATTACGAGAATAGTTGGGGCGCCAAGCCGCTAAAGGAGTTGAGTGAAGACGAAGCGGTATCGATCGCGTTGCGCGCGTTGGATACAGCTGCGGAGTCCGACACGTCGACAGGCGGCGTAGATCGCAGCGGGAAGATTTATCCGCTTATCAAGATTGTATCGCGCGAGGGAATCACAACGTTGCCTGAGAGCAAGATTGCCGCGGTGTTCAAGGAAACGGTGGCATGATTGAAGAACCGTATCGTTGGGTCGAAGCGATCGCGAATCGTCGCGAGTATATCGAAGCGCAGCTCGCTCCGGGCAGTCCGATCGCAGCGCTGGGTTATCGTGACGGTATTTTGTTTGTTACTCTCGGTCAGACGCGCCAGAAAATTTTTGAGATTTACGACCGGATCGCGATGGGTGCGATCGGCCATCCCGGCGACATCGAAAGACTGCGAATGGCGGCGATCGAGCTGGCAAGTACTGAAGGTTTCACCCGATCCGCGGCGGATGTTTCGTTGCGACGCCTCGTGCATTATTCGCTTAGTCCGGTAATGAAGACCGCGTTTGAACAGATTTATGGGCCGCCATACCTCGCGCGGATGCTCTTCACAGAGGTGGGAGAACACCCCGAAGAGGATCTGTTTTTGCGAGTAGAATACGACGGTGAGATCGCGAGCAACGGCGCAACTTACGCTCAAGCGCGGCGAGACTTCGCCGCACTCAGCGGAACACAGCAATCAAGAGAGCTAATGGAAGCATTTCTCGCGACACAGCACACGCCGGATGCCAACCTCGCGACGACGTTCAACTTCGGGCTCGACGCATGGAGCATCGGGCATATGACTTTACAAACTACCGATACAAAGGAACTGCCAGAGCGCGCCGCCGTGCGGAAACATCGACAGGAACAGCTCGCTAATGCCGCAATCGAAGCGGCAGTGCTTGAGCGTGACGCTGGCCGGGCGATTCGCTATCATTCTTTGTCAGACAATGAATTACGGCCCTTGATCCACGACTAAGACATGGGAAAAAATCATCGTCCGGAGGTCACAATTGAAATCGCTTCGGAATATCCTGGCTCTCTCTGGCTTGTTGGTGATGATGGCATCTTTCGTCTGGATACAGCTCCGCCAGGCGGAAAGAGCTAGATCGCCAGCTAAAGAGCCGAAAACAGCGCAGCCTGCGGCTGCAGCTGGTCCGTTCGCAGTAGTCGTTCTTGATCCTGGGCACGGGGGACAGGATTCCGGCGCGATGTGTGCAGGCGTACTCGAAAAAGATCTCGCCCTCGACGTGGCGCGACGGATCGATCGTTTACTCGACTCGGAAGGAATCGCGACATTGATGACTCGGCTGGGAGATACTTATGTCTCGCTGACGGATCGCGCGGCGTTCGCTAATCGCATCAGGAATTGCATTTTCGTCAGCATCCATTTCAACGAAGACAACAAACCGGTCGCCAGCGGGGTGGAAACTTACTATGCCTCGCACCAAATCACCACCGGGTCCTCTGGGGCTTCATGGCTGCCTTTTTTATGGCGACCACTCTCCCGGTCTCCCAATCCCGAAAGTCAAACGCTCGCAGGATTCATTCAAGATGCTCTGGTCGCCCGAACCCGGGCCATCAACCGTGGCACACAACCCGGACAATTCTTTGTGATTGCAAACGTGACTTCTCCTGCGGTCTTGATCGAAGGAGGATTTCTGACCAACAAGGAAGATATTTCCAAACTGGTGAGCGAAGATTACCGGGACCAGATCGCCGCAGCCGTTGCGGACGGTATTTTGCGTTATCGCGATGCGACGAGTCAGCGGAAGCAAACATTGGCCGTAACAGGTTCCGGAGAGCGCTGAATAGGTGGGAAACGAGGGGCGTCAAAGTGACATCACAATGAAGACCAAGATCGCTGCGCTGATCTTCTTGGGGACGTTTATGCTGGCGCAAGCGGACCAGATAGTTGAAAGCGTGCAGCAAGCCTTGAAAGGCCAGGGTTTTTACTACGGTGAGATTACCGGCCAGATGAGTTCGGATTTAACTGCGGCCATTCGCCGTTATCAAATTCGCAGTGGCCTGCAGGTTAACGGCCAGCTCAACAGTGAGACGCTTCAGTCGCTGGGAATTAATTCCTCTTCTTCGCAAACGGCGACAAAGCCTGCCTCGCCCAGCCCTGCTTTGTCCAAGCCTGGCGAACAATCTCCAATGGAAGGAGTGAACGTAACGCCCATGCCTGCACAACCTTTTACGAATGCACCGCAAGACCAGCAAGTGTATCCATCCAACCCCGTCGCCCCGCCTACTTCACTGGGAGTACTTGCACAGACACCTTTCGAAGCCGCCCCGCCCGAGGTGCAACGCAACGTGATTGTTTCCGCTCAAATCGCTCTGGCGCGACGCGGACTTTATCGTGAAGAGGTCAATGGAATTTACGGGCCGGCCATGGAGCTTTCAGTGCGAGCGTATCAAGCACGGGCAAAACTTCCGGTAACAGGCCGGCTTGATTTGCAAACGCTCGCCGCGCTTCGCTTGCTACCGCAACCGCGCCAACCATTTTACGATCCGTCACGCAGACGTTGGCGTCCCCCGCCCGGTCCGCCGGTTCGCGGTGAATGGGTTCCTGAATGACTCAGCTTGAGCGTAACGGATCGCCACCGCGATCGAGATCCATGCTCTATTGAGGATTGTCGAAGTGCGTCGATTGCAGTTCGGCAAAAACAGTGCCGACGAAGATCTGCGCTTCAATACGAAGCAGAAGCCGTTCAGCATCATCCGACACCCAGATGGTGGCGCGACGAAATTTCCGGTGCGGTTCTAATTGGCGTTGCTTGCCAATCCGCTTGAGCTGCAAGTCGAGTTTAATCGCGCTGTAATTCCCAGCGTGCACTGAGGTTTTTTCCCGTCCAATTACCCTGATGGTAGCAAGGTAGGCATTCGTCGCGGGATAGGCCACAACACGGTAAACGCTGCGGTCTTTAAGCGGCTGACTGCGCAAATAGAGCATCGCCGAAAATAAATCGAAGAGATCGGGAAAATTAAACTGGCGAGTTTTTGCCTGCGGTGCGCCTTTATCCTCTGTTCTCACGCGAGTCACTCCGTTGTTTGTGAATGTGAGATGGGTGACAACTTTCTTTGATCGATAACTTTCGGTTTGTTCGGTTTCAACAGGCCGCAACGTCCCGGCATTTGCGACTGCTTGATAATTCACGTCCAATTTCCACAAGGCCCGAACCAGGCCGACGGTTCGGCCGGTGCCATTGAGTCGAAACTTGTCTTCAGATGGCTTTGTAAAGTGGACTTCTCCGGTAGCGGCCGTGAGCCCCGACCACCCGAAGCGATAGGAGGCACGCAAAGGGCGCAGTTCAGGAAAATTTCCCGCCGGCTCCTTTGTGAGTGTCGTCTCCCAATTCTCAGCGAGCGAGTTGGAGCAGAACGCAAGAAACGCAAAGATCGCCGCCAGGATTTGAGGTCTGATTAGAATCGCTCTTTTCGAGAACCGCGAACGCTCACCAATCGTATCCCTTTCAAGTGAGTCGCTGGTTTTCATTCGCACCAAAAAAAAT